>OHQT01000006.1_pt1 | contig 141611 bp, 111 predicted proteins | sample 1578221 | NCBI WGS metagenome assembly OHQT01 (sample SAMEA3879547, study PRJEB24766) | human gut metagenome | biome: human-associated habitat; feature: feces | place: USA | collected 1985/1987
GCATTTTATCCGCTTATGCAACTTATAATCAGGGATTTAATTTATAGAAGTCCCCTATAGTTAGAATTTATAGCCCAGGGTGAACATCACGTTGTGCCGGTTCAGGTCCACCGTAGCGGCGGACAGACGGTTCTGCTCGGAGTCTTCTTCCGGCACGTGGAACGTGTAGAGGTCACCCTGCTGTGCCTGATATTGATAAGCCACGTCGGCATAAAAATGTTTCCCGCGATAACCCAGACCGCACGTCACGCGGTTGATGCTACCCAGGTTCACATAGTCCGTATTCGTACTATAATAATAGGAGTCGCTGTTGGTGAAGAGATTCAGGAAGGCATCGTCCTCCAAGGGGGCGGACACGTAGTTATACCCCAGACGGAGGTAAAGATTGGGACTGAGGCGCGCCTCTGCCCCCACCTTCACCGTACTGACGGGCTTCATGAAACGACTAATCTCATTGTTCAGCGCGGGGTCCTTCACATCGTCCGCATCATACCAGTAGTCATAGTCGTAAACGTTGTAGCTGATGCTGGACGAGGCGTAATTGCGGTACTCATACTCGGCGTCGAGCGCCAGGAAGTTACCCACCGTCGTCGCCATACTGATGTTGAAGCTCCACGGCGTACGGATTTTATACTCATAGTCGCCGACGGACACGTCGGCATCCGTATAGTTCTGGTCGCCGTTGGTGAACGGACTGTTCATATACAGATAGGCATTCTGCTCCAGCGTGTAGTAGGTCGGAGTATGTACCGCGATACCGAAACGGAAGGGCGAGTACTCGAAAGGCCGGAAGATGAGGCCGAACTTAAAGTCGAAACCGTTTCCGCTCAGCGCCTCCTCATTGTTCAGGTAGTACTCGTGCGTCAGACTCGTGCTGGGGTCAATCAGCATTTCCCCGTAGTCCGTGAAACTGTGCATGTCGACATTGTAAACGCCGAACGTGAGGCCGCCATAGACTCGGTCGTTCCAGTTAAAGGACATGTTGAAATCGTACTGCTGGATGCCGCCCCACTGCACCCGCTTATAATTATAGGAATCGGCCGTGCAGGGCTCGTAACCGAGCAGCTCGCCCGAGGCTTCGTCGTAGACCGGCAGGAGCAACTGCGTGTCGTAACCTAGGCAAGTGAGCGGCGTGGTCCAGCCACGGTCCCGGTCGTTGCCCAAGTCGAGCCAGCCGTCACCGACGTAGGCCAGGTCGAGCATTTCCAGCGTCTGCGACAGGCCGCCGGTACGGAAGTTATCAACACCAATAAAGTTCTTGAAATTGCGACGCTTGTGGTAGTTGAAGCCGAAATTGACGAAACGCAGCGGAGAATTGCCCATCCGTGCGGAATAGACAAAGCCAATCTGGTCGAACGAGGCCCGCGACTTGCCGATATTATAGAAATCCTCGGCGTTGGGCTGAACGTTCACGCTCCCCGACACCGCAATGTCACTGCTACGGTACAGGCCTATGCCGGCAGGGTTCGTTCCCATAACCGATATGTCGGCGCCCAGACTGCTCATGGCGCCGCCCATGCCGACAAAGCGCGCCGTTCCGCGCAAGTCTTCACCGGCCAGGCTCTCTACTTTATAGATATCCTGCGCGTTGGCCGGAAGGCCCAGCAATAAGGCGCCTGCGGCTACGATGTATGCTATCTTTTTCATTGTAAATGTCTTTTCGTCCATAATCTGTTTCTCTCCAGGCTCACCTTACCGGCGACTGCGTCCGCTGCCGAAACTGCGCCCGCCGCCATTACCGAAGCTACGCGACGGCGTACTGATGCGGCCTCCACCACTATTGCCGAAACTGCGCGACGGCGATACGCCGCTGTTGCCGAAGTTGCGGCTCGGCCGCGAAGTGTTCCGGTACGAGTTGGAGGGACGCTGGCCGTAATTGCGCGAGGGCGCATACTGACGGCGACTGTTGCCGAAATTCCGGGACGGGCGCGTCGACGTGCCTCGCATGTTGGCGAAGTTCCGCGACGGGCGTCCCGCCGTGTTGCGCCGGCCGTAGGCTACGTAACCGCCGTGGGGGCCGCCGCCATAAAGCGGGCGGTGCGGATGCCAATAATGCGGCGCCCAAGCCCAAGAGGGACCCCAGCCCCAGGAAAAGCCCCACCAGGCGCCTCCCCAGCTCCAGGCCCAATAGGGACGGCCCCAGCCATACCAGCCGTACCAGGCCCAGTCGTACCACGGGTCATACCAGAAATCCAGATAGTCATAATAATAAGGACTGCTGACAAAAACGCCAAAGCGCGGGGAATGGAAGCGGACAATCAACGAAGTGCATTCGCCCGGAGCATCCGCCTCTTCAGCGTCATACTCCTCCGCGGCCACGCTGTCGTCCTCCGTTTCGTAGCGCCGGTTGTAGCGGTCCACGTCCCAGTCCGCGTTGCGGTCGTCCGTAGCCCAGTTTTCATTATCCGTAACGCGCTGCCGCGACGGCTGGGCCGAAACCGGACGCGCCGTCTGCGAAACGTTTGTCTCCGTATTCACCTCTGTTTTCTTCGAGGGAACGAAATATACATCATCTTGGGCCGGAGCGGCGCTCCACCACCCTATTGCCAGAAGCATAATTGCAAGAATCCGTTTCATAACATTTCCTCCTATTATTCTTTATGGGCAAAAATACAAAATCCGGACTGATTATTGCCGAATTACGGATTCTTTTCACGCGCAGCCGGGGCGTTTTCATTTTATTTAAGCAATCAGGGGCGCCGCCACACGGCAGCACCCCTGGAATTAACATTGTCAGCCCGCGGACCGTCGTCAGCGCAAAAGCAACCGGTCGCCGACCGTGGCCACGTAGTCGGCGGGCAAGCCGTTCAGCCGGTAAAGCGTCTCCATCTTGACGCCGTAAAGCTGGGATATGGAGTGCAGCGACTCGCCTACGCTGACGCTGTGGCGCTGGCCTTTGAGCTGTTTGGAAGCCTTGCTTTGCTTCTTGCCCAAGTAGACAATTTCGCCGGCATGCAGGGTCATGTTCTTGGGGACCTCGTTGTATTTCCGCAACTTCTTTTCGCTGACGTCCGCCCACTCGGCTATGTCGGCGTAGGTGTCGCCCGACTTGGCGATAACGTAGTAAACGTCGTTGCAACGTCTGACCACCCATCCGTCCAGAGCATCGCGGGAGGCACCCTCCGTAACGGAAGCCACCCAACGACAGATTTCCCGGTGGTTCATCCCGCGCAAGTCCTTATCGAAACGGTCCAGGTCGTAACGTTCAATGAGGGAAATCAGCAGATCGGCGTAACGCGGATTGGTGGCATAGCCCGCCGCCTTCAGCCCCTTGGCCCAGCCGCGATAGTCCGTCGGTTTCAGGCGGAACAGCTTGGCGTAGCGCGACTTCTGAAGCAGCCGCGAATGGTCCTCATACGAATCCTCCACGCTCTTATACGCGCGGAATTTCTCATTCGGCGCGTCGTCGTCCCGCAACACGTAAGGCCCGCGCCACGAACCGCCCGTCTTGATGCCGAAATGGTTGTTCGCCTCCGTGGCCAGGGTGCTCTGCCCTGCCCCACTCTCCAGCAATCCCTGTGCCAAGGTGATGCTGGCCGGAACTCCGTGCCTGACCATCTGGTCCACGGCCAAGTCCTTATACTGGTCAATGTAGGATTCATAGACACTGGTCTGCGCCGATGCACAAATAGCAACCAGGCAACAGAACCATAGAAAAAAAACACGCCGCGTCATATCCGGAAATACATCTATACGATTCGACTGCAAAAATATATGCTTATTGTCAAAAAATCAAGCAAATAATTTTTTTTGGCTTAAAACAAGGAACAATAGAACAATTATACGTTTTATAACAAATAGTCCAGCGCGAAAAGCCGCCGTTCCGCTTTATATCAGACTGACCACACGGTCGCCGAGGACCGGGGCGAACTGGCGTTCCACCTTTGCCAAATCCTGATACTTACGCATGATGCCCATGCAACGAGCGGGATCACCGGCTACGTCCGGCTCCTGCAACAGGCGGAGCAGCCGCTTCATCTCGGCCTTAACGAGGCTGTTCTTATAGTCGTGGAGCAGCCGGGGCACCAAGTCGTAAAGCCGCTCCTCGTCGGGCACGTAGATTTTCTGCTGACTTTGGCTCAGAATGTAGCGCTCCTCGCACAACTTCGCAGCCAAGTCGTTCACGGCAGCGTCCGGGTGCGACATGAAATACTGCACTAACGGAACTTTTCCCTCCGCAGTCGCTCCGTCGGGCACATAACGGCAAGCCTCGTCGAGGACACGCCGGAAAAGCGGCGTCTGCAGCTCCAGTCCGTCGGCCGCCAGGTCCGCGGCCACGTAGCGGGCCACCGTCACGTCCTCCCCACTCTCCGTTTCTATGAGCCGGTCGCCGAAGCGCATGACGACCGACATCAGCATCGACTCCTCGCGTTGCTCCATCACCGCGGGCTGTTCCGCCGTCGTGGGGACCTCGGGGGGCAGATTCTCCGCCTGTTCGGCCGGAGCGGCCGGCGCCGGGGAAGCCGCGCCCCCGTTGCGCCGCAGCTTGGAGACCTCGCTCAGAATGAGCTGCTCGCTTACCCCCAGCAAGCCCGCGCTTTCGCGGACGTACATCTGCCGGGTGATGCCCTCGGGGATAACGGAGACGCTCTTCACCACGTCGCGGATCATTTCCGCGCGCTTCACCGGGTCGCGCTCGGCCTCGGCCATGAGCAAGTTAATCTTGAACTTGATGAAGTCCACCTGATGTTGCTCGATGTAAGCCTGGTACTCCGCTGCCGAATGCTTACGCGCGAAGCTGTCCGGGTCGTCGCCGTCGGGCAGCAGCAGCACCTTGATGTTCAGTCCCTCGGCCAGCAGCATGTCGATGCCTCGGAGGCTGGCCTTGATGCCAGCGCTGTCGCCGTCGTAGAGTACGGTGATGTTGTTCGTAAAACGGTGGAGCAGGCGTATCTGTCCCTCCGTCAAGGACGTGCCACTCGAAGCCACCACGTTCTCTATCCCGCACTGGTGCATGGATATGACGTCGGTATAGCCCTCTACGAGGTAGCAGCGGCCCTGCTTTACGATGGCCTGCTTGGCCAGGTACAGCCCGTAGAGCTCGTGACTCTTGCTGTAAATCTCCGATTCCGGTGAATTGATATACTTGGCCAGCTTCTTGTCCGACGAGAGGATGCGCCCGCCGAACGCGACGACTTTTCCCGAGACGGTGTGTACGGGAAAGATGACCCGGTCGTGATAGCGGTCCAGCAGTCTCCCGTCGTCCGTGCGGTAGCAAAGCCCGGTTTTCTCCAGATACTCCTCGCTGAAGCCCTTCGCCAGGGCCGCCTTGGCCAGAGCGTCACGGGCGGGCAAGGCATAGCCCAACTGGAACTTGCGGATGATGTCGTCGCGGAACCCGCGCTGCCGGAAGTAGCCCATGCCCAGCGCCACGCCGTCCACGTTGTTGTGCAGCAGGTCCGAGAAATAGTCGCGCGCCCACTCGTTCAGGACGAACATGCTCTCGCGGGTGCTCTCCCGTTGCCGTTCGTCGTCCGTCAGTTCCTTGTCGTGCACCTCGATGCCGTATTTCCGGCCCAGCCACTTGATGGCTTCGGGATAGGTCAACTGTTCGTGCTCCATGATGAAGTGGACCACGTTGCCGCCCTTGCCGCAAGAGAAGCACTTGCAGTATTGCTTGGAGGGCGAGACGACGAAGCTGGGCGTCTTCTCGTTGTGGAAGGGGCACAGGCCCTTGTAGTTCACGCCTGCCCGCCGCAGGGTGACAAATTCCTTTACGACGTCGACAATGTCGGCGGCGTCCAGCACGCGCTGTATCGTTTCTCTGTCTATCATCCGTTACTTCGTTTCTGGCTTGCAAATTTACAATTTAATGGGAAGATAGCCTACACAAATCGGGTCCCGGCGGAAAGAAATCCCGCCCCGGACCGGACAAGGCCCGTCCCGCAGCCTCCGTTTCCGCCCTGACGGGGAATGCCCGCCAGGCGTTTCCGAAACGGCAGGGAGACCGACCAAAGCGGACGGCCGACAGAGCGCGACGCCACGGGGCTAAGCCCCGTAAAAACTGGGCCTATTCCCGTAAAAACGGGCCTTAGCCCCGTGGCGGGAGCAATTGGCCGCGGACCGCGGGCGAACCGTCCGGCCCGCCGCAGGTGCCGGAAACGAAGCCGGCGACCGGGAACGCGCGCTCCCGGCCGCGGCCCCATGCCGTTGGGCCTTCGCCGCCGGCCGCGCGGCCCTGTCCGGACAGCCATTTGCGCCGTAAAACGGTCGGCTGGGTCGGTCCCGGCATTAATTTATGTAAATTTGTATTGTCGTTCTCCTATGGATTTCGTAACTTTGCCCCAAAATTATCCCATGAAACGAGTTTTCCTATTCCTCATATGCTTGCCAGCGTTGCTCCTGACGTCATGCAGCGACTACATCAAGGTTCAGAAAACGACCGACCCCGTATATAAGTACGAAGCCGCCAAGCAGTATTACGCCGCGGGGGAATACAATCGCGCCGCCACCTTTCTCCAGGAACTGATCAATATGCTCAAGGGTACGGAAAAGGGAGAAGAGTCCCTGTTCCTTTTGGCCATGAGCAGCTATAAGGCACACGACTACAACTCCGCCACGTCCTATTTCCGCAAGTATTACCAGAGCTACCCGGACGGGATTTATACGGAAAAGGCGCACTACTACTGCGGCATGTCGCTGTTCAACAGCGTACCGGAAATCAAGTTGGACCAGACGGCAACCTTTGAGGCCTCCACGGAATTCCAGAACTTCCTGGAGCTCTACCCTAACAGCCAGCTGAGCGAGCAAGCGCAGGCAAACATTTTCAAACTGCAGGACCGCCTGGTGGAAAAGGAATATCTCTCTGCCAAACTTTACTACGACCTGGGCAGCTATTTCGGCAACTGCACCAACGGCGGCTCCAACTACCAGGCCTGCATCGTGACGGCCGAGAATGCCATCCAGGACTTCCCCTACATGTCGCGCCGCGAGGATTTCGCCATTCTGATTCTGCGGGCTAAGTTCGACCTGGCCAAGCAGAGCGTGGAGTCGAAGAAGGAAGAACGCTACCACGACGCCATCGACGAGTATTATGGCTTCACCAATGAATACCCCGAGTCGAAATACCTGAAAGAGGCTCAGGAACTGTTCAACAAGGCCAAGAAATACACCACGACGGACAACGAAGACGAGACGGCGGAACCGACCGGGGAAACGCCGGCCGCACCCCAGGAATAAGAACCACATTACAGAATCTTTCTATTTACTATAATTAAAATGGACTACAAGAAAAGTAAAGCTCCTACCAACACTGTCACCCACAACCTGATGGACTTCTGCGAAGGCACGGGCAACATCTATGAAAGCGTTGTCATCATGTCGAAAAGGGCCAATCAGATCTCTGCGCAGATGAAAGAAGACCTGTCCAAGAAACTCAAGGAATTTGCATCCAGCAACGACAACCTGGAAGAGACTTTCGAGAACCGGGAACAGATTGAAATCTCGCGCTACTACGAGAAGCTCCCGAAGCCCACGCTGATTGCGGCCGACGAGTTCCTTCACGGCAAAATCTATTTCAGAAATCCGGCCAAGGAGAAGGACAAACTAAGCTCTGAATTATGATTCAACGCAAGCAAAGCCTTTACCTGCTCATATCGGCCATCATCCTTCTCCTGACGGGAATGACGCCCTTCTTTACGTTCGACGCGGACACGCTTACGACCATGACGGGCTGGGCTTTTGAGAACGCCCACAACGAAGTGGTTACGCGGCCGTGGGGCGTTGCGCTTTTCTTCCTGCTCGGAGCCGTGCTGGCCATCTTCGCCATCTTTCGCTACAAGGACCGGAAACGGCAGCTCTTCCTGGTCAACTACCAGATACTGCTCATCTTCGTGGGCTACGTGGCGATAATCGCCTACGGACTGGCCTTTGCCAGCCACTATCAGGCAGAGATGACGTGGAAAGCGGGACTGATTGTTCCGCTGATTGCCGGGACCTTCTCGTTCCTGGCACACCGCGGCATCCGACACGACGAGGAACTCGTCAAGGCAGCCGACCGCATCCGCTGAATACATACAGGATTACGTAAAAATTACACTATGTCTCTGAATAAAGTCATGCTTATTGGTAACGTCGGCAAAGAGCCGGTGGTTCGCTACATCGACAACGGTGTGGCTACCGCGAGCCTCGTGCTGGCGACCAATACGCCGGGCTACACGTTGCCGAACGGAACGCAGGTCCCGGAACGGGCAGAGTGGCACAACATACTGCTCTGGCGAAAACTTGCTGAAATCGTAGAACGCTACGTTCACAAAGGAGACAAGCTCTATATCGAAGGTCAACTGCGGACCAGAAACTATACGGACAAGATGGGGAAAACCCGCTACATCACAGAAATCTGGGCCGAACGCATGGAGATGCTGACTCCACGAAGTGCTTCAGAGGGACAGGCGGAAGCAACAAACGTCCCACCCCAAGGCAGTCCGCACGCGCAGTAATTAGCTCAGCCATTGTTCCACCCATCTTAACCTGAATGGACCCAAATAGTTACGTCTTATTCATTATCTGCTGCGCCTTAGGACTGGTCAGCTTTATTCTTTTTCTATACTTCGCTATTATAGAAGCGGCCTTCGCTTCTTGCCGCCCTACCCAAGAAACTTTTGAAAAGCTCAAGGAAATTGAGCGCCAGCGCGTCCGCGACAACCTGCTATGGCTCATCAACCGGCCACAAATGGTTCAACGGGCCATATTTCTGCTCCAGACCATCGTCTGCCTGCTGCTGGCCTTTTCCATATCGCTACTGCTGATTATCTACCACCACACCGCGGTGACCATTGGCATCTGCGCAGTGATCACGATTTTAGCGGCGTTCATCATTACGGTAGCCATGCAGTCGGCTACGATGGCCTCGCACTTCTCCGTGCTCAAACGTTCGGCCCGTTTCACCAAAAGCCTGGTCCGTATCATCATTCCGCTGCTGCGGGACAGCCGACAGCCTTCGGCTACCGCCAACGGCGACACCTTTAGCATAGAAGGACTGGAACAAGCGCTCGAAATGCAGAACACTCAGGAGGAAAAGGACATCCTTAACGGCGTGCTCCACTTCGGTGAAGAAACGGTCGGTGAAATCATGACGCCTCGCCTCGACGTCGTGGCTGTGGATTTGCACGATAGTTTCGAGGACGTGATGGACTGCATTGTGAAAAACAACTTCTCGCGCGTTCCCGTCACGGATGAGATGCAGGACCGGGTGAAGGGTGTGCTTTACGCGAAGGACTTGCTGCCTTTCCGCAACGAAAAACCGGATTTCAACTGGCAACAGCTCATCCGCCAGGCTTTCTTTGTCCCTGAAAGCAAGATGATTGACGATCTGCTGCGCGAGTTCCAGCGGAGCAAGGTTCACATTGCCGTCGTCGTCGACGAGTACGGCAGCTTCTCGGGCATCGTAACGATGGAGGACATCCTGGAGGAGATTGTCGGAGAAATCAACGACGAATTCGACGAGGAAGAGAAAACCTACATACAGCTCGACGACACGCATTTCATCTTTGAGGGAAAAACGCCCATCGCTGACTTCTTTGAAATCATCCACATGAAGGAGGAGGACTTCCAAGACGAAATCGGCGAAGCGGAAACGTTGGCGGGGTTTGTCCTTGAACTCATGAACGAATTTCCCCAGAAACACCAGAAAACGTCGTGCCGCCAGCTTTCCTTTGAAGTACTGGCCCTCGACAAACGCCGTATCAGCAAAATTAAGGTAACCATCACCCCGCCCCAAAATGCCGAAGACGAAAAGTGAGACGCTACGACAACTGGGGGCGGCGATAGACGCAGACATTTCACTCTGGACGATTGAAGAATCTGTGCCGCAACTCTTGGACCTCGTTCCCAGGCGTCAGGCTTACGAAAAGGAAATCCAGCGGTTCAAATCCCTGAAAAGACAAAAGGAATGGCTCGCCACGCGAGCCCTTTTCTATTCCACGGAATCCGAGCAAGCTTCCATCATTTACCAGGCAAACGGGGCTCCCTGCCTGCAAGGGGCCGCGCACTCCTTTATCAGCATCTCGCACAGTCAGCAATACGTCTGCGTTCTCCTTGCAGCGCACCCCGCGACCGTGGACCTGGAAACATTTTCTCCCAGAGCTTGGGCGCTGAAAGAAAAATTCATGAACGAGAAAGAGGCTGACGCCCCGGCGGCTGTTCCGCCCGAGCAATGGGCCACTACGATATGGAGTGCCAAGGAATCCGTTTACAAAATGGCCGGGCTCCCAGACTTGCGGTTCAAGGAGGACATTATTCTATCCCTCCAAGGCAACGGGGACGAAGGGCGACTCCTGGCAGAATTGCCTCAATACAACAGACAATACGAAGTCCGATACTTGTATTTCCCCGCCTTCGTATTGACCGTTTGCCAGAAATAAATCCACAAAAGCGGCGCAGTTGACAGGCAACTGCGCCGCTTCTTCTTTCTATCGTATATTTATTTGTTCTACCGATACGCGTACTCGGAAAATCGAGCGGGTTACGAAGAACTACCCGTCGGTCATTAATTGAACCAACGAACGTAGTTGAAGTCCTGACGATATACCAGGTCCTTGCTCTTCGGATACATTCTGTAGGCCACCTTGAACGAACCGGCCAAATCGATGCTGGCCTTCAGCTCGAAGGTATAAAGATTGCCCTCGTGCTTGACTACGTTCATGGGGAATACCTGGTAAACATTGGTCGCTCCGTCACGGTCCGTAATCAGTACGACAAGGTCAATGCCAATCGCATCCTCAAGGCCTTGCTCGTCCACTACGTGCGTAACGGTGAACTCCTTATCGCTGATCAGATTGGCATTAATCAGGTTTTCGCTGCGCGTCGTGGAAACGACCTGAATGCTATCCCAGCGCTCGGCAACCCTTTCCTTCCAGGCTGCGAGATCTTTGACCTTTTGATTGTTGTCGGCAGTCAGTTCCTTGAAGCGTGCGGCCTCTTTGTTGTAGAACCGGTCGTAGTAGTCATCGAGCTGGCGCTTCATCGTATAGTTCGGTGCGATCTGCGCAATGGAATTCTTCACCGCGTGAACCCAACTTGCGCTGAAGCCAAGACGGTTTCTGGAATAATACAGCGGAACTATTTCCTGCTCCAGCATCGTATAGATGGTAGAGGCGTCCAGCTTGTCCTGATATTCCTGGTTCTGATAGGTGCGACGGTCCGTCAGGGCCCAGCCGGCGCCCTCGCGGTATCCTTCGTACCACCAGCCGTCGAGTACGGACAGATTGAGCACGCCGTTCATCAAAGCCTTCTCGCCGGAAGTACCGGAAGCCTCGAGCGGACGCGTCGGCGTATTCATCCAAATGTCTACACCGGAAACCAAGCGACGGGCCAACTCCATGTCGTAATTCTCCAGGAAGAGAATCTTACCGATAAACTCGGGACGCTGCGAAATCTCATAAATCTTGCGAATTAGGCCTTGGCCGGCACCGTCGGCGGGATGCGCCTTACCGGCAAAGATAAACTGAACGGGATAGTCCGGATTGTTCACAATCTTGCTGAGGCGGTCCAGGTCGGAGAAAAGTAAGTGAGCACGCTTGTACGTAGCGAAACGACGGGCGAAGCCTATGAGCAGAGCGTTCGGGTTAATCTTGTCCAGGAGAGAGACTACGCGCGAGGGGTCGCCCTGATTCTTCAGCCACGTCTCGCGGAAGCGATTGCGGATGTACTCTATGAGTTTCACTTTCAGCTTAACGCGGGTGGCCCAGATGCGCTCATCAGGTACGTCGTAGATACGTTCCCAGATGCTCTCGTTGCTCTGGTCGCTCATGAACTTCTTATCGAAGTATTCATTGTACAAGGAACGCCATTCCTTGGCACACCAGGTCGGGAGATGGACACCGTTCGTCACATAACCGACATGACTTTCTTCCGGATGGAGGTTATAGATTGAAGCCCACTCGTCGTGCGTACGGATTTCGTGGTCCGGACGGGTCGTATCGGGGAAATAGCCCGGCCAGATGCCCTTGAACATCTGCTGGCTCACGCGACCGTGCAACCAGCTCACGCCGTTCACCTCCTGGCACGTCTTACAAAGGAAGGTCGACATGCAGAACTTCTCGCCGTGATCGTCGGGATTCGTACGGCCGAGGCCCATAAAGTCATCCCACGAAATGCCTAAGCGGCCCGGGAAGCTGCCCATGTACTTGCCGAAGAGTCCCTCGTCGAAATAGTCGTGTCCGGCGGGCACCGGCGTGTGGACCGTATAAAGCGAGCTGGCGCGTACGAGTTCAAGCGCCTCGGTGAATGAGAGGCCGCTCGCCACGTAGTCCACGAGGCGCTGCACGTTACACAAGGCGGCGTGACCCTCGTTGCAGTGATAAATATCCTTCTTGATGCCCAGCTTCTGAAGTGTCAAGATACCGCCAATGCCTAACAGATACTCCTGTTTCAAACGGTTTTCCCAATCGCCGCCATAGAGCGTGTGCGTAATGGCACGGTCGTACTCCGAGTTCATAGGATTATCCGTGTCCAACAGATACAGCGTGATGCGGCCTACATTGGCACGCCACACTGCGGCATGGACCTGATAGTTGGGGAAAGGCACGTCGACAACGACCTGATTGCCCTCCGCGTCGAGCACACGCTCAACGGGCAGACGGTCAAAGTCCTGCGCTTCGTAATTAGCAATCTGCTGTCCGTCCATAGACAGGCTCTGCGTGAAATAACCGTAGCGATACAGGAAACCTACGGCGCACATATCCACATTGCTGTCCGACGCCTCCTTCAGATAATCGCCGGCCAGGATGCCCAGGCCGCCGGAATAGATCTTCAGCACATGCGTCAAGCCATACTCCATACAGAAGTAAGCCACAGAGGGGCGAGACTTGTCGGGCGTTACGTCCATGTAGCGTCTGAAGTTATCGTAGACAGCATTCATACGCATGATGAGATCCTCATCCTTGGACAATTCAACCAAACGCTTGTAGCTGATGCGATTGAACAATTCCACAGGATTCTTATCTACCTTGCGCCACAAGTCCTTATCCAAGCTGCGGAAAAGGTCAATGCACTCATAATTCCACGACCACCAGAGATTGTGAGCCAGCTCGTCCAACTTCTTCAGAGCGGCCGGAATATGACTTTTCACAGTCACCGTTCTCCAATTCGGTGTGTTTGCGTTACTGATTTTTACATTCATGGTTTAGTCCTTATTTTGACATTACTTGTGTTCTGTTCTCGGCGGCCTTCCACAAGGCGAAATCGTAAGCCGCATAATAATATTGGATGAAATGTTTCCACTCCGCCTTCTGGGCCAGCCGGGCAGCCGCCTGCCCGTAAGCCTTGCGCTGCGCCGGACCGGCGGCCAACAAAGCCTGCACGGTATCGACAATCGCACGCGCCACCTCGAAATAATTGTCATCGTCGCGGCGCACAACGCATACGCCATCCTGCAATTGCCCCGAGTGCCCCAACACGCTGTCCACCCACTGGCCGAAGCCGGACAAGTCCGTCGTCACGCAGGGAATCTTGAACGCGCAGCTTTCCAGCGGCGTGTAGCCCCACGGCTCGTAGTACGAAGGATAGATGCACAAATCGTTGCCCAGCAGCAAGTCGTAGTAGGCCGTATTGAAGATGCCGTCCTGGCCATCCAGGTAGCAGGGCACGAGCACCACCTTTACCGGGTCGTCCGGCCTGTTTTGCAGGCCGAGGCTGCGCATGGTACAAACGATGCGGTCTTCGTTGAAATTATACAACTCGTGCGTAATCACCGGTTCGGGAAGCGGAGTGTCCTCCACCTTAGTGTGCGTCAGCCGTTCCTGCAAATCCGCGCGCGGCCCCTTCGTCCAGCAGGGCACCTCTATCAAGGCCAGCACCGTTGCGGCCTTTTCGCCGGCCTTCAAGGTGGCATTCAGTTCCGCCATCGCCTCGAGGTAGACATCGAAGCCCTTGCAGCGATAATCGTTGCGGCCGCTGGTCGAAACTATCAGCGTACTGTCGTCCAGCGTGAGGCCGAGCAAATGGGACGCCACGTTCAGCAGCTTTTTGCGGGCCGCTCTCCGCTTGGAAGTATATGCGCCCGCCTTCGGAACGAAATCGCTCTCGAAGCCGTTCGGCAGCACCACGTCGGCCTTCTTGTCGAGCAACTGGCCGCACTCCCGGTCCGTAAACGAACTGACCGTAGTGAAGCAGTCGGCATGATGAGCCGCCTGTTTTTCCACGCTGTGCTTGGCGTCCATGTGCAACTCGGCCGCCATCTGGTCGCCGTTGTAGCCGTTGAAATACTTGTAGAGCAATTTATTGTTACCGGCAATGGAGCGGCCGATGCTGGTGGCGTGTGTCGTGAAAATAGTGGCCACGTTCGGGTGACGCTTTTTCAGATTCATCATTCCCAGGCCCGACATCCACTCGTGTGCCTGATAAACGATGCGGGCACCGGCCGGCGACAACTCGACAGCGACAGCCGCCACGCGCCCCGCAGCCTCTGAAAACATGGAAGCCTCATCGTAGTCGCCGTAAGCCCGCAGCGAGTCCACGCCGAAATCTTCCCACGCAGCGGCATAAATCGCGTTCTTCTCCGCGTACAGCGGAGCGAAGTCTACCAGAATGGCGATGGGCTGGCCGGGAATGTTCCAGCGACCGACGCGTATTTTCATACCGCGGACCGCACAACGCGTTTTCCACTCGGGAAGCAGCGCGGCGTCCTCCAGAAATACGGGCGCCCCTTGCTTAAGGTCCGGCCCTATAAAAAATATCTTATCGGGAAAATTGGCCTGTAATGTCTTGGCGCGGGAAGAAAGCACGGTGTAGATCCCCCCGACTTTGTTGCAAACTTCCCAACTTGCTTCAAATATCAAGTCAGGAATTACCTTCTCTTGCTTCATAAATAATTCTTTGTCGGGGCAAATATACAATTTTTTTTGTTCTTGCATCCATTCGCCAAGAACTAATTATCAGCCTGCTAAGTGGTGCGTCACAGGTCCGTACAAAAATGAAAAGAGCCACATTCACGGCAAATAGAAGAGTTTCTTTTCTTATCGGCAGAACTGTCGGCGCATATCCGTCAAACTGACAAATTCAGAGACCTCATATTTTAACGTGAGTTCGACGAATTGTAAGTTCTTATAAATTTGGTGATTAGCGAAAATTGTTGTATCTTTATAGTGCTAATTTACAAAGAATTACAAACAATAATCGCTATGATCACCGAGAGCAAAGTTATAGAATTATTCTGTATGGCAGATGATTTTTGCAGATTTTTTGATGCAATGATGGCAAAATATACGCTTAAGCCTGTCATGAGACGCCCATATCACCGTGCCTCAACCATGTCAAAGGCTGAAAAAATTCCCCTTAGCCCCGTTTCCCGAGGAACCGGCCGGCTCCCGCCGCCGTCTAACCGAACCACAACGCCCGGAAACAAACGAACAGGTAGGTCAGCAGGACCGCAAACGTCATGATACGTGCGTCGGCAACAGCATAACCCGTGACAGTCTGGACGTCGTAGCGAGACTGCACCACCGCTACGTCCCGACGTACCACAAAACGGGAAAGTCCGGCATAGACTATCAGCCCGACCAAGATACCGCAAACCGTGCCGACAAACACGTCACCAAAATAGTGAACGCCCAGGTAAACGCGTGTCCAGCAGTTCAACAGGGCCCACGAAACCATGCAGACGGACAACGTGCGGTTGCGCACGAGCAGGGCCACAAAGGTGGCCACGGAGAAGGTGTTGGCCGCGTGACTGGAAAAGAAGCCGTAGCGTCCGCCCCGATAATTGTTCACGACGTCCACCCAGCCCATCAGTTCCGGGTCATTGGTCGGACGGAAGCGGGCTACCAGTGGTTTGAATATACCCGAGGCTATCTGGTCGGCAAACAGGATGCAAAGCCCGATTCCCAGCAGAATGAGGAAAATGTTCTTCATCTCATTGTTGTGGATAATCACGTAGAGCAATACGACCGCAGCCGGCATCCACGTCAGCGTAGCGGTAGCCGTCATGGCGACGCCGTCCGCAAAAAGTGAGGAACTACCGTTCAGAAAATGGGAAATCTGCCAGTCCCATTGAATTAACTGGTCTAACATGGGCGATAAGGCTAAGGTTAATAAATCTTTTCCAGGCACGAGCCGTCAATCCAGCCCTGCTTCCCGTCGGGTAACTCTACGCGCAGCGTCCCGTCCGGACTGCTCTCGAGGACTGTCAGGACGGCACCTTCGTGCAGGGAGCGCAAGGGGCGGGCGGCATCGTTCATCAGCTGGACGTCGCGCACGACGACCGACTTGTGCAACTCTTCAAAGCGCTGCCGGCAGAAATAGCCGGCCACGTTGCACAGGACAAAAACGAAAAAGGCGACAAAGGCCAACGTGAGCCCCACCTTCCGCATCCACAACCGGCCGACGAAGAAATAGACCAACACGCCGGCACAAGCGACAGCCAGGCACCACAGGCCCAATCCGCCCCAGAAGTCGGCCGAATGGCCAAAAACGAGGTTACGGGTCCAAGTGATGAAAAACATTTCGGAACGGGCGTCGAACTTGTCGACAATCTTCGCCTGGCACAGAGACAGATTGTAGGCGGCATCGCGATCCGACGGGTCCAGACGCAAGGCCCGCTCGTAGTTCTTAATGGCCTGCGGTATTTTGTTCAGCCGGTAGTAGGCGTTGCCGAGATTATAGTAGAGGTCGGCATTCACGCCGTTCCGTAATTCCCGCTCGTACTGTTCCGCAGCCGCCTGATAGTTCTGCGCACGGTATGCACTGTCGGCACCGGCCACGCCGGCCCGCACCGGAGCAACGGCCCCGCCCCAGCAGCCGAACAGCAGCAGGACCCACATCCAACACCTCATGTATAGAAATTTCTGTCTCACTTTCTATTCTTGCTTAAACTTTCGTTCAATTTGTTCAACACGTCTACCACCTTGCCGTAGAAAGCCGTAGCCGCGTCCGCACTGACCGTAGAAGGCGCGAAACGGACGTACTCGCATTCCTCCTGTATTCTGGCCAGAGCGTCACAGACCTCCTCGGGCACGGCGCGCCGCACAAGTTCCTCGCGCACGCGGTCACGATTGAGCGACGAGAGAGGGATTTCCAATTTGTCGGACAAGAAGCCGGACAGCGTTCCGGCCACTTCGGTATAGAATTTCAGCCATTCGCCCTTGTCCAGGTACTGGCGGGCCATCTTCAACCGACGGTTCACGATGCCCGTCGCTTTCCGGCGTCGACCGCTGACCGCGAGCTGACGCAAGTAGACGCGGAGGAAGACATAGGCCCCTGCCCCCAGGAGCAGGATGAACACATTCACCGCCCAATAGTTCCAGGAGCCCCACCATAGGACACGGTCCGCGGCCTCGAGGCCCTGTGCTCCGGCATGGATGTCCCGGATGTCACTTTGACGCAACTGGCGCTCGCGCTCCAGGTCGGCGTCGCTCCGCGTCCCCTTCAGGACCTCGACGGGCTTCGCCGCCACGTGGATGGTCTGATAAGCCTCGGCCTGCGGGTCAAAATAGATGAAATCGAACGCCGGCAATTCGTATTTTCCGATGTTCCGGGGCACAAAGGTATAGTCAAAGACGATGCTCCCCCGCACGCCCTCGGTCGTTACCTCCGTCTGGTCCGTCACCTTCGGGGAATAGGTATCGAAATCGGAAGGGAACGTCAGGGCCGGAGCGACCAACAACTTCAGATTGCCGGAACCGGAGACGGTGATACGATAAGTCGCCATGTCGTTGGTGCGCAGATTCGGCGTCAGGAGTTCCCCTTTGACCGTGAACTGACCGACTCCGCCGGAAAATCCGACAGGTTTGGGCTGAGGCAGGGGCTTCACTTCCAGGAATCGTTCGGCGGCTTCCCGCTTCAAGCTGACCCCGATGTTTCCGCCACCATTAAAATAAGCGTCCAAGGGGTCTATGGAATTGTCGTGCTGAATCACCACACAGTCGAAGGTCAAACTCGGAATGCGAAGACGCCCGGACTGCTGAGGAAAAATCAGGTACTGCTGGACAATTCCCGTACGGTACGTCTGTCCGTTCACACGCTCCACGTTCGCGTCAATCGCGTTGACCGGAATGTCCTGAGAGACCATGCCCTTAAAGTCCGGTTTCTGGCTTAACCCGACGGTGTTCAGGCCGACGCCGGGTTTTTCGTAGAATTTGTAGGTCAGGAGCACGCCTTCCTGCTCGTAGACCTCGTGCTTTCCCAAAACGGCGTCCACATACAGGTCCTTATCGGAAACGCGGCTGCCGGCAGAGCGCAACGACGGATTGGCGGAACTTCCGGCCCCGGGCGTACCGCCGGGTTTCCGCTCGCCCTGCCCGTTGACCTTTATCGTTACAGCGCGCGACTTATAAACACGGCCGTTCACCGTTACCGAAGCCGGCGGAAGGCTGAAAGTACCCTTCTTCTGCGGGGCAAGAGTGAAAGTATAGGTACTCGACGATTCGGAATGAGTCACCCCGTTGGAAACAATCGTACTCCGGCCCCTCGAAATACTGGGTCCGGCCAAAACCTCAAAGCCTTCGAACTGCGGAAAATCAGAATCTGACACGTCGTCCGACTTTATCGAATAGCGGACTTGAAAATACGGCTCGTTGATATCTACGGTAGAAGGCGCCTCCACGTCGAGACGTAACTGCGCCGCCGCAGGCAGGATGCCTGCCAGGAAACCTATCAGTATAAATTTCAATAACTTCATGAGCTGTCTCACCAATTCTTTCTCAAGGATTTCTGATATGCCTGCCGGTTCAGCTTATTCCTTGTTTGCTTCTCGGCCTGACGCGCATAGTTCATCAGCGGGTCGTTCTTGTTTTCGGACTGCTTGTCGGGCGCCTGTTGCTTTTGTTTCTGCTGCGCCTGCGGATTGGGCTGCTGCTGGTCACCCTTCGGCTGCTCTCCGCCTGTGGACGACTGGCTTTCCTTCAACTGTTTCTGACACAGGGCCAGATTGTAGCGCGTGCCGTCAGACATCGGGTTCTCTCGCAGTGCTTGCTTGTATTCATTGATGGCAGACTTCAGATTGTTTTGCTTTTGCGTGGGATCGGTGCTGGCACCGGCCATACGCTGGTAAACGTAGCCCCGGTTGTGATAAGCCATGGAACGGACCAACGTGCTCTTTTCCTGCTTGGCCGCCTTGAGGTAAAGCTCCAGCGCTTCGTTCAGTTTACTCTGGGCCAACTTGACATTCGCCAGGTTGTAAAGTGCGCGGGAGTTGCTCCCGTTTTGTTCCAGCGCCCGGTTGTAATAAGCTCCGGCGCCGTTGTATTCCCGTTGATTGAACGAACGGTTCCCTTTATGGATGAGCTGCCAGTCGGTGGTCTGGCCCCACGTATGCGTGCAGAAGAGGAAGCCGCTCACACACAATAATAATGTTCGCAACAAAATCTTCATTTGCTAAATAACTTTATTTTCTTGAACAACGGATTCTTGCGTTCGGAAATCAGCAGCTCAAGCAGCAACAATGCAATGACCAGGATGGCCACGGCCCGGAACTGCTCGTCGTAGAAAGCATAACTACTGCCGTTGTTGGCCTTCTTGAGCTGGTCCAGCTGCGCCTGCAGCTGCTGTTGGGCGTAATTGGAATTGTCCACATGCAGGTAGAGACCGTTGCCCGCCTTGGCTACTTCCCGGCACATCTCCTCGTTCAGGCGTGTCGTCACCTCCATGCCCGACTCATCGCACAAAAATCCGCCATTGGAAAGCGGTATCTTGGACCCGGTCGTCGAACCGACGCCGAGGATAAAGATTTTCATCCCCGCCTTCGCGGCCTCCTCGGCAGCCTTCAGCGCCCCTTCTTCATGATTCTCACCGTCCGTAATAATAATAATGGCCTTGCCCACATCCTTATTATCGGTAAAACTGATGCGCGCCAGATTTATGGCAGCTGCCAGGTTGGTACCCTGCAACGTCACCATCCCCGGAGAAATGTTGTCCAGAAAAAGTTTCGCCGACACATAGTCGTTGGTAATGGGCAGCTGCGGATAGGCTTCACCGGCGAAAACGGCCAAGGCCACCTTGTCATTACGCATACGGTCGACCAACGTTGAGACCAGCAGTTTGGAACGTTCCAGACGATTGGGCTGAACGTCCTGCGCCAGCATGGAGTTAGATACATCCAGCACAAAGACCGCCTCTATGCCCGCCGTGGAGTCTTTCACTTCCACCAGTCCCTTTTGGGGACGGGCCAACATGACGACCAAAAGCGCCAGCGCGACTTCGACAAGAATGAACTTCAACAGCCGGCGCTTCCGGGAATAGTCGGGAACCAGCCGGGCCAGGAAATCCTTGTCGGCAAACCTTTCCCAAGATTTCCGGGCACGATAGGCCGAATAAGCATAAAGCAATGCCAGCAACGGCACTAAGAACAGCAGATATAGATATTCTGGATTTGCGAACCTAAACATAATTGGAACCTTTCTTCTATGGGAGTCTCCGCAACCAAGTTAAACGCAATAGTATTTCCAACAAGAGACAGGCTAAGGCCGCCCAGGCGAAATATTGGTAGGCCTCGTAATGGCGGTCGTAGTTGAGCACCTTCAATTTGCTCTTCTCCAACTTGTTAATATCTTCATAGATGTCACGCAGCTTTTGCTTGCTCGACGCCTGATAGAACAGTCCGCCCGTCGCGGAAGCGATTTGCTTCAACGTCTCGGGGTCGGCAGCATTGTCGACGTCGGCCTCATAAAGTTCGCCGTTGGGCAACTGCGCGATGGCCTGACGTGAACGCCCCTGCCCTCCGATGGCAATGGTGTAAACCCGTACGCCGTGGCTCTTGGCCAGATCTGCCGCCATTAAAGGAGAAATCTCACCTGCGTTGTTTACACCGTCCGTAATCAGAATGACGACCTTACTTTTGGCCTTGCTGTTTTCCAGATGGGAAACCGCGTTGGCCAGCCCCATGCCGATGGCCGTACCGGGACTGATAACGCCCTGTGCCTGTAAATCGCAGGAAACGTTCTTGAACATACTCAGCAAGGCGGCGTGGTCGGTGGTCAACGGGCACTGCATGAACGCTTCGCCTCCGAACAGGGTAAGTCCGATATTATCGTGCGGCCGGTTCGTAATAAACTCGTAGGCCACCTGCTTGGCGGCTTCTATTCGGTTGGGCGACAGGTCCGGCGTGAGCATACTCGTTGAAATGTCCATCGCCATCATGATGTCTATGCCCTCGACTTCTTTTTCGTTCAACGAATTCTGTGTCTGCGGGCGGGCCAACACGAGGACCAGGAACGTAAAAGCCAACATGCGTAATATGAACGGTAGATGTATCAGCGACATACGGAACGTATGCGGAACCTTCCGGTAGGGCTCCGTCGTCGCCACCAACGCGCAAGGTTCCTGCTTCCGCCGCAACAGGAAATACCACAGGATATAAGGTATTACCAGCAGCTCGAGGAACAAATATTCGATATTTGCGAATGTCATTTGTCTTTACTTTATAGCGACGTCAATTTTACAAATACACTTCATAAATTCGCCAGCCGGCCCACGTCACACAGGCGAGGCTACCCAACAGGAACAGCACGAGCGCAATCCATAACCCTACGCGTATGGCACGCTGTTTCCTCCCGCTCAAAGTCACGACGAGCGTTTTGGGCTTAATGTTTTCCTGCTCAACGCTGCGGGTCTCCTCCAGGAAATGGGCAGCCGAATCCAGGCAACGCTTCCGTTCCAGGGCTGAGGAAGACTCCTTGGCAAATTTCACTCTGTCGGCCAACGTAAACAGTTCGCGCAACTGAACCAGCAGATGGTCCTCGACGAACTCCGTCATGCCGTCTATAATTTCCGTCGTCGTTTTCTCCAACGCATAGAAGCCATAGCGTCCCTGCATGTAATCGCGCAGAATATCCGTGAGCTGCATATAAAACTGTTTGTTCGCATCAGCACCGGTGCAATTCTCCGCATTCATTTGCCCCAAAGCCGCCGTGGCTTTTTTATAAGGCGGAACGGGAGGCTTGACCTTTATCTTACGTACGATGGGTTTCCGGCTGGTCAGGCGCACGGCACAGATAAAGAAGATAAGGAGCAACAGCCAGGGAACGAAAGAACTGAGCAGTAACTGATTCTTCCAAACAAAAGGCGTCTCGGCCACCGTGAAAGGCGGGGCATACTGGTCGACGTGTACCGTATCTACCGGCACGGCATTGACCTTCAGTCCCAGGTGGCTCCTGGACTTGTAGTCCTTACCGTCCACCCGTACCTGCAAGGCCGGCAAGGTGTAGAGGGCAGAGTCGAAAGAAGTGAGCAAATATTCCTTGGTCAGGGACAAGCGCTTGCCGTTATTGAGAACAGTCGTATCCACTTCTCCGCACTTCAACACTTCCACACCGGCTGTGAGGGTGTCGTTTGCGGCATAGCTGGGAAACTCCACACGTTGCCTGGCATTAACACTGACCGTCGCCTTCAAAGTGACCTGCTCGCCAATCAGGATTTCAGCCCGGTCCAGCTTTGTATCAACAATAACCTGCGCGGGAGTTTGAAAAGCGAACATGCCCAACAGAATAGCCGGGACTGTACGTTTCGTGAAATTCCACATTTTACCTCCGTTTTGCAAATAAATTCATCAATGAGCGGACATAGTCCTCGTCCGTCGCAATGGAAACAGAATCGACCCGGTTTCTCCGGAACAGTTCGTTCAGGCGGCTCTGCCTGGTCTGCCAACTGTGGCGATGAAAGTCGCGCACCCGGCGACTCGACGTATCAACATATTGCTCATGGCCGGTTTCGGCATCCACACATTTCAACAGCCCGACATCGGGCAACTCCGCCATGCGCCTGTCATACAATTGGACAGCGACGAGGTCGTGTTTGCGTCCCGCTATCTGCAACGGCGCCGAGAAATCCGCACCGGATATGAAGTCGCTCATCAGGAACGCGATACAACGATGGCGCTGCAACCGCAATAAATACTCCAACGGCACATTCAGGTTGGTGCGCTTACTCTCCGCGGACAAATTCAGCAGTTCGCGTATGATGTAGAGGATATGTTTACGGCCTTTCTGAGGAGGAATATATTTTTCTATTTTATCAGAAAAGAATATTACCCCAATCTTATCGTTGTTCTGAATCGCTGAAAAGGCAATCGTCGCAGCCACTTCGGTGGCCAAATCGTGCATGGCGCGTTCGCGAGAACCGAAATGCTGGCTGGCTGAAACATCTACGAGAAGCATGACCGTCAACTCGCGCTCTTCCTCATAAACTTTAATATGTGCTCTGTTCAGACGGGCGGTTACATTCCAGTCTATGTCCCGGACGTCATCGCCAACCTGGTACTCCCGAACTTCTGCGAACGACATGCCACGCCCCTTGAATGCCGAATGATATTCTCCTGCGAAAATATTATTCGTCAATACGCGGGTTTTAATCTCTACTCGCCGAACTTTCCGTAACAGTTCATTCGTGTCCATGTCTCATACACCTATAAAGTTCAACGCCGACAATCAAGGCACCTCGACTTTGTTCAATATTTCATCAATGATATCGTCGCTCGTAACGTTTGTGGCTTCGGCCTCGTAGGACAACCCGATGCGGTGACGCAAAACGTCGTGGGCAATATCGCGAATATCTTCAGGTACCACGTAACCACGCCGACGGATAAAGGCTTGTGCGCGTCCTGCCAGGGCCAGATTGATAGAGGCACGGGGCGAACCGCCAAAAGCAATCATGGGCTTTAAGTCGGGCAACTTATACTGTTCGGGATAACGCGTGGCAAAAACAATATCGGCAATGTACTGCTCAATCCGCTCGTCCACGTACACCTGGTGAACCAACTTGCGGGCTTCGCAAATCTTCGTTACGCTGGTCACGGGTTTCGGCTTCTCAAATTCGTCGCTGATGTGCATCCGGATTATGCGCTTCTCCTCCTCGACCGTAGGATAGTCGATAACCACCTTCAGCATAAATCGGTCGACCTGCGCCTCGGGCAAAGCATAAGTTCCCTCCTGTTCAATAGGATTCTGCGTTGCCATTACCAGGAACGGATCCGGCAGAGGTAAAGTTTTCTCGCCGATCGTGACTTGGTGTTCCTGCATCGCTTCCAACAAAGCGCTCTGCACTTTGGCCGGGGCACGGTTAATCTCATCGGCCAATACGAAATTGGCAAAAATAGGTCCGCGCTTGATAGAGAAGACTTCGTTACGCTGGCTGTAAATCTGCGTACCGATGACATCGGCCGGGAGTAAGTCCGGCGTAAACTGCAATCGGCTGAACTGGCCCTCGACCAAAGCGGACAGGGTCTTAATTGCCAAAGTCTTAGCCAAACCTGGCACACCTTCCAGCAATATATGGCCATCGCTCAGCAAGCCAATCAATAATGAATCTATCAAATGTTTTTGACCAACGATGGTTCTACCCATCCCAACTGTTAAGTCTGTAATAAAGCCTGTCTGGCTTTCTATCATCGCGTTAAGTTCGCGAATATCCACAGATTCTGCCATATAATCGGATATTTATTTTTATTGACTTAAACCATTTCGTCACAAAATACACACAATAGCCCCTCGGCTAAATGCAGGGGCAAAAATACGGCATTTATCGCAATTCCGATTATAAAATTCGTAAAAACAACCACTGCGCCATGGAAAGTAGCGGAAATTCATGGCGCTGTTTTCAAAAAAACAAAAAATAGAAATCCTGCTGAAGGAATGGTCAACGATAGGTCTGTATCAAATGCTCCAACATTGGCACCACGATTCTGCCGCGATGAAGTTCCAGCATTTGTTTCTGGGACATTTCGTTCAGTAAGGTCGAGGCCCTTAGCCGGGAAACTAAAAGTTCCTCTGCCAAGTCCTCCATCTTGATCCGCAATTCTTTTTTACCGGCCGGACGCAAGCACCGCTCCTGCAAGAAAGCGACGAATCGGGCCTGCAATGCCTGCGGATAAGCCTTGCCCAATGCCTGATGCGCCTGCTGCACTTGCGTGCTCAGCATATTCAGATAGTTTATGCGGAAAGTCGGATAATAAAATAAAATGTCCCGCACGGCAGCCTTGTCCACTTGCAACAACTGCAAGGTAGTCGTTGCCGTATAAGTCCGGCTATAACGGGTACGCATTCCAAACAGACTATCAAGCTGGATCACCGTAGGCTGGGTGAACCACTCCAGTAGTGTATAATGCCGGTTGTCGCTTATTTTACGCGCTTCTATTTCGCCGCCCAGCACAAAATAGAGTGCATCGCAGGGCGCATCCTGTTCAGCAATTACGGTACCTCGCGGAACTCTTTGAAATCCCATCCGGATTCGTCCGGCGATTTCCATGAATTCACTGCGGCCTATACCCTGGAAAAGAGGCAAGAGCAACAGCCGTTCAAATAAATTATCTCCATAAGAACGTGCCATTATTTTTGAAGATATTTTTCCAATTGAGGACTGTACCAAACCTTATATTGCCCGTCGTGGTCCGAATAAATAAAGTAGGCGTACAAATCCTTGTTCTGCTTCAGGATTTGCTGGGCCTTGTCAAGCCCCAGGACCATAAACGCTGTCGCGTAGGCGTCGGCGGTTGCACAATCCGGGGCGAAAACCGTAGCTGAAAGCAACGAATGCTGGACAGGATAACCGGAAACAGGGTCTATGGTATGGGCATAACGTTTACCGTCGCGCTCATAGAAACGGCGGTAATTTCCACTCGTGGCCATAGCCACATCCGTTTTACTCAAGGTTTGGAAGATCTCTTCCGGCCCTCCATCTTTTATTTCTGACGGTTTCGTAATTCCGATGACCCAAGGCCGGCCCTCCGGATGCAGACCTTTTACGACGACCTCGCCGCCGACTTCTATCATATAATTTTTAATATTCAGGCTGTCAAAAAGCCTTGCGACCAAATCCACGCCATATCCCTTTGCAATGGAACTGAAGTCCAGCTGCATCCGAGGGTCGTCTTTTTGGAATTGTGTTCCTATCAGTCGAGTTTTATCATAACCGACAATTTTCTTCAAACTGTCAATCGCTTCAACAGACACGCTGTCCCGCAACGTTGTTCCGAAGCCCCACGCGTTAACCAACGGTGCCACTGTCACATCGTAAGCTCCGCCTGTTTGCGACGAAACCCGGCAAGCCAAACGATATACGTGCCGGAATAAGGAATCAGTCTTCTTACTTTCATTCTTGTTGATCCGCGACACAGTGCTATTGGGATTGAACATTGACAACGACGCATCTACGCGCATCAACTCGCGCCGAATCATCGAATCAAGAGGTTCAGAATATAAATACTGTATCTTATACAAGGTACTATAGATCGGTCCTTGGCTTGTTTGCAGTTTTTCATTGGAATGCCGTACCAAAATCCAAACCGTTCCTGCAATGAGGAAAATCAGGAACAGAATCTGCGCGACCGTCTTCAGTTTGCCATGCCGGTCACGAGGGAACGGCTGCATAGTTGGCTTCATTATTAGTTAGGCAGTTAAATGTTCGATTAATACCTTTACACCGATAATAATAAGAATGATTCCACCGAACTGCTCCGCAGGCCAGTGAAAGATACGTCCAATCTTAACCCCCAAATACTTTCCGCCCAAAGTCATTAGGAAAGAAACTATACCGATAATTACAATAGGTTGAACGACTTGCCACGCAGTTCTTATTCCCATTCCGACGAATGAGAATCCCACCGCCAGCGCGTCGATACTGGTGGCAACGGCCAGCGTTAACAATACTACCGGCTTTGAAGGATTAAACCGATGACACTCCTTGTCCTCATGGAAGCCTTCCCAAATCATCTTCACGCCCAGCAGGAACAGCAAGCCAAAAGCGACCCAGTGGTCGTATGCCATAATCTGACGGCTGAAAAGCCCCGCGGCCAACCAACCGATTAGCGGCATGAGTGCTTGGAATAAGCCGAAAAGGAAAGCCATCGCCCACACCTGGAAGCCCATCCTTTTTTGAAGCACTCCACAAGTAACGCTCACCGTGAAACAATCCATGGCCAAAGCTATGGCTAAAAATATTATTCCCCAAATTGTCATGGCTCAACCTCTAAATATCAAAGATAATATTAAATGTTCCGCCCAAAGCATGCGAATCGTTTTTTCCAAAACCCGGTACATACCACGGGTCACCAAGGGGCGAAGTCTTATTACTCAGGCGAAATCTGTAACGGAATGTCCAGCCGAGATGGAAAAAGCTCCATATTTTGGCTTCCAGGCCAAAAACCAATTCAAACCAGTGGACCTTGCCATTTACCCCATGAAAAGAAAACGGAGTTGAAGTCCCCCAATTCTGGTCTATTATATCTGGCCCGTCAACATCGTACTGAAAAGAAGTGAATGCGTAACGCACGCCTCCTAAGATTCGGTTTCCGGAAAGCCGGTCTTTCGCAAAATTATAATCGCAACCTATACGGAAATAGGGAGCATTCGTCTTATAATGTAAACTGGTAGTCTCGTTCGTGTGGTCGCTAATTCCCCACCCCATTTCAAATATTGGGAAATAGGTCTCTTTCAGATTAATGCGACAGGCAGCCTCCAATTGCCCGTACGGAGAAAGTGCCACCATAGCCAAGCCCACCAAATCGCCAGAGACAGATACTCCGGAAAACAGCGGAATATCTTGGGGATCGACACTTTTTTCCTCCTCGCTGTACTGAATACCTTTAACGGGCGTGTTTCCCGACACCGAGTCTGGCGGAACAGACTGTGCCCACGTCACACCGTTTCCGCTAATCCCGTAAAGTAGTAGTAGAACGCAGATATATCTTGAGATTCTCGATATCATCATAATCAACTAATTGGCGAACGATAGCTACACTATCAATGGTCAGTGGCAAACGCGACAGCGCATGTGAGGTCCAGGACACCGACGTCAGATTATGGAAAACGGCTGTTGGGCAATCAATCGATTCAAAGTGTGGCTGGTTGGTATGCTCAACATAAACGGTATCGGTAGCCGACTGCCCGCGGGCATTAGAAAAATCAAAAAACAAAGTATCCCTCGTTACGCTTTGGCGCAAGGGGATAAGAAAATCCGAAATACCTACGCCACGATTTAACAAGACCGTGTCCTTTGTTATACCGCCACCTCGCACGGTCAGTGTGTCACTCAGCGTTAACCTTGTCCCGTCCTCTGCCTGATAGAGCCCGCAGGTCATAACAACAATATTATCCAGCGGGCAGTCCAGGCTCGTGCAAGCCGACAACAAAGTTAAAGTAAGGCCTCCAACCGCAAGATATAATCGGGAGCGCATGGTTTTATATTACTTTTTCGATTTGATAATTGTTGCGGTCCTGAGAATTACGCGTGATGAGTTCGCCTAAGAAACCGGCCAGGAATAATTGCGTACCTAATATCATAAGCGTCAAGGCGATATAAAAATAAGGCGAAGACGTCACCAGGGGGGCCGGCACACCTTTACACAGTGCCACGACCTTTATTGAGCCGACCACGATGCAAGAGAGGAAGCCCAGAAAAAACATGACGGTTCCCAGAAATCCGAACACGTGCATCGGCTTCAAGCCGAAACTATTCAAGAACCATAACGACAATAGGTCTAAATAGCCATTGACAAAGCGGTTAAGTCCGAATTTAGTCTTACCATATTTGCGGGCACGATGATGCACGACCTTCTCGCCGATTTTATCAAAGCCCGCATTTTTTGCCAGGTAAGGAATGTACCGGTGCATCTCGCCATATACTTCTATATTCTTGACGACCTCACGCCGATACGCCTTCAGTCCACAATTGAAATCGTGCAAGTTTTTCACGCCGCTGACCAGACGCGCCGTTGCGTTAAACAACTTGGTCGGTATCGTCTTGGACAACGGGTCGTAGCGTTTTTTCTTATAACCGGAAACCAAGTCATAGCCATCCTCAACAATCATTCGATAAAGCTCGGGGATTTCGTCTGGCGAGTCTTGCAAATCCGCGTCCATCGTGATGACGACATTACCCGCAGCTTTCTTGAAACCACAATATAACGCCGGCGACTTACCGTAATTCCGGCGAAACTTTATACCGTGAACGTGAGCATCTTTCCCGGCAATGGATTCGATAACCTTCCAAGAATCATCGGTACTGCCATCGTTCACGAAAATAATCTCATACGTAAAATTATTGGCTTCCATTACCCGAGTAATCCAGTCATACAATTCCGGCAAACTTTCCGCCTCGTTGAACAATGGAATAATAATCGAAATATTTAATTGTGTTTCCATTTTATCTGTCATTCGCCAAAGGATATTATTACTTGTTTCTTTTACGACGCTGTCTGTTTATCATTTTGCAAAGATAGCATATTAGAAACTCTGGACAAAATTTCTTTTGTTATTTTCCCCGTACTCCGCCCGTTGGCGAACGCCTGTTATAAATACACGGAGCGAGGCCTCCGCTACGAATTCCGTTTCGCTACATTATGAAAAAAGCGTTCCTTGCAGTTTTACTCGCAAAGAACGCAATTGTCTATTTTAGTTTGATATAGAACAAGAATGTTATTTCTTCTTATAGGGGAAGTGGATTACTAATTCCACCACAGCCTTGTCTCGTTCGGAACGCTGCGCCTTGGAAATATCATCATAAAAATATTTCTCGTAGTTCAAACGCAAATCGGCATGAACCTTCTTCACGAAACTCAGTGTAATTCCGCCTGTTACGCGTTTGCGAGCAGCGTCGTCAACTTGCAGGACGCCTTGCTCGTTCAAGACGCCGTCGCTGTGGTCGTCCATCATATCGTAACGGGCCAGAAAACTAATTTTATTAAAGACACGTTTCAAGGGTAAGTCATAGCAGACAAAGGCGTCCAGCGCATTCACATTATCAAAAGTCTTGTTGGTATAATGCTTGCGCAAATACTCGGCCTCGAGCGTCCAACGTCCGCGCTGGAAAGTCATGCCGCCATCATAAAGATAAATGGCACCGCCAGAGGGAGAAACCTTCTGCACAGAGGCTTGCAGCGTCAGGCCAAAGGGCAACGCGTATTGCGCCTTGGCTGAGAAATTCAGGCTACGGGTCCAATAATCCTTTTGTTCCGTCAAGCCAGAACCGTTAAAAATGCCGGCCTCCAGGGTCAAGGGGATGGAGCGCGGCGAAAACGTTGCAGCCAAACCGACGTCGCGGACGTCACCCACCTGCTTTGCTATAAACGAACGGTTGGCAAAATACTGCATGTGCGGCGAACGGTGTGCGTCGATACTAAAAGGCACGCGCATCTGGCCCAAACGAAGCAACCAACTGTCAACAGGCTTCACACCTGCGTAAGCATCTAACATACGTATGCGCCCTTCGTCCGAAAGATCTATCTCAGCCTTATATATAATAGCTGGAATGATAGCGCCATCCAATGCTATACGTGCATTTCGTACTTGGAAACGGCTTTCTCCTTCTTCCGTTTGATACTCTGCCTTCGCACGAATGGTACCACTAATGTCCGGCATCCACTTAGGCCAACTTTGCTTTTCGTCCTGGTCCTGTGCAAACGCATTGAGGGCCATGAATGGAAGGAGTAAGAGGGATAAGATCTTTTTCATTTTTGAATGTTTAATTGGGTACAAGATATATAGTTTTGTACGGGGTGTCGGAAATAAGAAGCCCCGAGCAAAGAATTTTGTTTTATTCAAGCCCGGGGCTCTCTCGCTATCTTTTCATCCTATTGTTGTGATTATAACAACTCATGGAACTTCTGTACGCTCTTCAACAGAACGCGTACTTCAATCACGATTTGTTCCGTTTCCTGAACCAGGTGAAGCAGCAAGGTCGAAGCCGTTAAATTGGTGGCCGACGTCTGCAACTGGACAAGAATCTGGTTACGGAATTCCGATAATTCGGTGCGCAACTTGTCCGCCTGTTCGCGCAACGCCTCGTTTTCATTATATCTGGCATTCTTCAAATTGTCGGCAGCCTTTATCATTATGTCCGACAACTGATTGCGCAGATGGGCGTAGTGCTCGGCATTGGCCGAATCAATCGGCGTGAAGTGGTTATCCACATGTTCGCGGGCCGGCTCGTTGATACGAAGCAGACCGTAAAGCAGTTGGAGCAAAGAATTGTGAACCAAATGGAAAGCGGTACTCAAGCGAATCGTAGAGGCGGGATCCGTACGGCGCAGGCAAATCGTCTCTCTCCGCCGCAGGTTCTTCAATTCCTGTTTGCTCAGCAGGAGCGTATGCCCGGAACGTCTCAGCGTACGCAAACTTTCACGGAACAGACCGTCCGTTGTGTCCCGAAGGCAAGCGGCATACCGCTCCAGCAGTTCACCGGTACAAACTGACAAGTGACGCTCCAGCATGGGCGTAATGGCAGCCTTGTCCTGGCAAGCCAGCATTTCGGTAAAGAGCACGTCGCCCGTCTTTTCTTCCTTCTGCTTTTTGTTGAAACGCTGCTGGCTGTGTATGATAGAGAAGATACCCAGGGCAACGATAATAACGACAGCAGCAATTCCGCCGAAATACATAACCAGAGCGACAAAGAAGCAAGCGGTGAAAGCGACACCGGCCGTTAGGAACCAGCTACCGATAACCGTCAGTACGCCCGTAATACGGAATACTGCACTTTCGCGGCTCCAGGCGCGGTCGGACAATGAAGTACCCATCGCCACCATGAAAGTAACGAACGTCGTAGACAACGGAAGTTTGAGCGAAGTACCGAGAGCGATCAGCAAAGACGCTACGACAAGGTTTACCGAAGCGCGCAGCAAGTCATAGGCCGCCCCGTTGTCTTCCATATTGGCGGGAGTGGTGAAACGCTTCTCTACAAAATTGCTGACAGAGGCAGGGGTATAATTCGAAATGAAGTTCGCTACGGAATTACTCCACCGCACCAGGCTCCGGGCCGCGCGGGAAGAACCGAACATTTCGTCGCCCTCGTTCTTACGCGACAGGCCGACCTCCGTCTGAATTACCTTACGCGCCTTTTTAGACGTGGCCAAGGCATATACCATAATCAAGCCGGCGGCAATCAGGAAATAGATGGATGTAGTAGCCGAATCCTGAAGCGAGGCCATCATGAAATTATCCGGACTTATGCCGGCGCCATTAGCCATATAGTCCTGATAGGACGAAAATCCGGCCAAGGGCACACCGATAAAGTTCACCAAATCATTCCCGGCAAACGCGGTAGCCAAAGAAAAGGTGCCGACGAGTACAATCACACGGAATACGTTGACCTTACAAGCGTGCAATATCTGCATCAATACAGTTGCGACGATAAAGCAGGCCCCCAGCAGCCACAAGGTGTGCTCATGAATAAAGTCCTTAACGTTCTGGTCCATGAAAGACAGATCCTTCAAGCCCTTGAACAGCATGAAGTAGGCAATTGCGGTAATCGCAATACCGCCATACAGGCCGATTTTCCATTTCAGGTTCACCTTCAGGTTAAAGGTGAAAATCAAACGGGCAATGTATTGAATCAGCGAACCGAAGACAAAGGCGATGGGGACGGATAGGAAGATACCCATTATCACTTCCAGGGCTTTGGAAGTATTCAGGAAATCGGCAAACCCTAAGCCTCCGGCGTCGCCGGCCATTTTTATTAATACGAACGCGAACGAAGCGCCCAGCAATTCAAATACCATAGAAACGGTGGTCGAAGTCGGCATGCCGTAGGTATTAAAAATATCGAGCAACACAATGTCCGTCACCATCACAGCGAGGTAGATATACATCACTTCGTGGAAGGAGAAGAATTTTGGCGTAAAAATACCATGCCGGGCAATGTCCATCATGCCATTGCTCAACACGCAGCCGCAAACGACGCCCACGGAAGCAATGATAACCAAGGTCTTGAATTTAGCCGCCCTTGAACCGACAGCCGAATTCAGGAAGTTCACCGCGTCATTACTCACACCTACATAGAGGTCAAAAGCCGCTAATAGGAAGAGGAAAATGACCATTCCTAAGAAGATCCAATCCATAAATAATTTTATTTGAAGTTATTAAATAGACGAGCTGTACGTATTTGTGTGCAAAAGTATAAGCGTTAAGTTCTTTTATTATTACATAATTGTTAAGAAAGTGTTACCGACAATTTTAATCATAACTTAACCTCGGAACCTTAATTATGAGCTATCTTTTTCGTAATATTGCAAAACGAATGTGCAAATAGCGACAATCACAAGGCGCTGCACCGATTAATAATAATAAAATATCAAAGACATGAACGAAACGAGAATACTCGTTGTAGACGATGAAGCAGACTTGCGCGAAATTCTTCAATGTAACCTCGAAAACGCCGGTTACGTCGTAGACACAGCCGAATCGGCCGAAGAAGCCCTCCGAATCCTCACGCCCGACCACGCGCTGATTTTACTCGACGTCATGCTGGGCGGGATGTCCGGTTTCCGCATGGCCGAGAAATTGCGTAAGGAGCTAAAGAATCCCATACCTATTATATTCCTTACCGCCAAGGACACCGAGAACGACCTGCTGACGGGCTTCTCGGCGGGAGGGGATGACTACATTTCCAAGCCGTTCTCCTTACACGAAGTTCTCGCCCGCATCAAAGCCATCCTGCGCCGCACCGAAAGCAATCACCCGGCGGCCAAGGAGCTTCAGGTCGGCAACATCGTCGTAGACTTCGCCCGCAAGGTCGTACGCATCGACGGCGAAGACGTCCGCCTTTCTCCCAAAGAGTTCGGCATTCTGAGCATGCTCGCCAAGCAGCCGGGCCGGGTATTTTCCCGTGAAGAGATTCTGGCAGAAGTCTGGCACGGAGAAAGCTACGTGCTCGACCGGACGGTCGACGTCCACATTGCACGCATCCGCCGCAAACTGGGCAACGAAGCCTACCGGTTAACCAATCGCCAGGGTTACGGATATTGTTTCAACTGAAAAATCTATAACGTCGACAGCATTCCTGACGTATCTACATGAAAAGTTTTTCCTACAAATATAAGGGTAAGCTTCTACTCAATTTCACCGCGCTATTTGCCATATTTGCTGCCGTACTCGTTGCCTTTCAGATGCACCGGGAGCACCAGTACCGCGAAGAGTTGCTCTACACCCGCCTCCGCGGCTATGCCGACGTCGTCGCCAATATCTTTGAAACGGAACGGCCCGAACGGCAAAAAGGCGAGCTCTCGCGACTGTCTCACGCCTTGCCCGGGGATTTGCGCCTGACCATCATTTCGCGCAGCGGCACCGTGCTCTTTGAATCCGACGGACCGGCAATAGACTCCATGAGCAACCACCTGAACCGCCCCGAGGTCAAGGAAGCCATCGACCATGTGGAAGGCAGCGACCTCCGCCACTCAGCGACGACCGATACGGACTATTATTATTTCGCCAAGTCCTACGGCGGTTTCGTCGTACGCCTGGCCCAACCCTACAATTACCAGATCCACACCTTCCTGAAGGCGGACAACATCTTCCTTTGGTTCGTCCTGATCATCTTTCCCATTGTCATCGTCGTACTCATCTACTTCTCCGACAAGTTCGGCAAAGCCATTGCCGGTCTCCGGCACTTCATCGATTCGGCCGACCGCGGGCTTGTAGACTATGCGCACATCACGTTTCCCCACACCGAGCTGGGCGACATCAGCCGCTCCATCATGCAAAAGTACAAACAGCTCGAAGAATCCGGCCGACAGGTCGCCACGGAGCGCGAACGCCTCATGCGCCACCTCCACTACTTCGAGGAAGGCATCGCCATCTTCTCCGCCGACCGGCGCAAGGTCTATGCCAACCCGCGCTTCATGCAATATGTCAATACCCTGCTCGACCGCCCCACGGCCGACATCAACACTATCTGGCAGCAGCCCGTCTTTGCCCCCGCCGTAGAGTTCCTCGACCTCAACAGCCGGACCTATTCCGATACGGACAGCGCCCCCATCTTCCGCTACACCCTCACCGCCGGCGGCAACCACTTCGGCCTGCAACTGCTCGTCTACGGCGACGGCAGCTTTGAAATGACACTGGCCGACATCACCCGTGCCGAAAAGAACAAGCTGCTCAAACAACAAATGAGCAACAACATCACCCACGAGTTGCGCACCCCCGTCAGCAGCATCCGCGGCTACATAGAAACACTCCTCACCTGCGACAACCTGAGCCCCGAGCGACAGAAATATTTCTTGGAAAAAGCCCACTCCCAGGTCGTGCGGCTGACGGACCTCATCCGCGACGTCGCGCTCATCACCAAGACAGAAGAAGCCCCCGACACCATGCAGCGCGAACCCCTGCACCTGCGCCGCATCGTGGACGACATCATCGAAGAACTCCGCCCGCGGCTCAACGAAGCCCAGATGGAAATCTCCAACCGCATACCGGAGGACGTGGAAGAAAAAGGAAACTACTCCCTCATCTACTCCATCTTCCGCAACCTCATCGAGAACAGCATCCGCTACGCCGGCCAAGGCGCCGCCATCCGCATCGAGTGCTACAACCAGGACGACGCCTACTGCTATTTCCGCTACTACGACACAGGCCCCGGCGTGGCAGAAGAGCACCTGCCCCGACTCTTCGAGCGGTTCTACCGCGTCAGCGAAGGCCGCACGCGCGACAACGGCGGCACCGGGCTGGGACTGTCCATCGTGCGCAACGCCGTGCTGTTCCATTCCGGCGACATCTCCGTCCGCAACCGCAAGGGCGGAGGGCTCGAGTTCCTCTTCACCTTAAAGAAATAGCACCCCGGGGCACCGCCCCCTGCCCGCGCTGCAATTGCAAGTAACTGCTCCCGTAGAAGCTCCTGCCGGAACGTCTATGGGAGCAGTCATTCATTTAGGCCCGCTTCATTTTTAGCGTTTCAGGCCGGACGCCGAATATCTCTCCACGCCATCAAACCGCCGGGTCCTACCTACGCGCACGCTATTCTCAGCTCCGCACCTACATGGCCTACCCAACGCCGTTTCCATGTCTTGATACAAGGGTCCAGGCACATAATTGACGGTTTGCTGAATATCACGGAACAGCATTCATACGACTGCCCCTTATTATATCTATCACGGATAATTACCTTTAAAAGACAATACACAGCACTCAATACAATCCGCTTATAGAGTAAAGGCTGCTTATTATACATATCATCAAGGATTAATGCCAAAGCCTTCCCTACTATAAAATGGTTTTCTATGTTCTCAATGCTAAAATAATCCTGATCGACAACCCTTATGATTAGTTTGTCTCTATAATCTATATACGACTCTATATCGTTTTTCTCTAAGCTCTCAAGGATTGCAGCTGATAAATTTTCAACAACACGCATAGCCTATGACAACCAATTAGTAAATATATTTTTTATCACATAACAAGGGAATAAAATAAATGCAAACATACACCCAGAATTATTAGCGGGATTTATTGAGATTCTTTGTCCTTCTCTTCTACATGACGAGCAGATATGAAAATTTAAATTTGGATTCATACCACACGTAAACCTACTTGGTGTACCTTTTATAACTGCCCCGCACATTGGACAACGACCGTTATTTACAAGACCTATAGACTTTAGATAATCCATTGCCTTGGCATCATTAATAGCTCCCATGAAAAAAGTACTAACATCGTGAACTTCATATGGGGCTACGTTTTTCATAAACCGTCCTGTAACCGCATCATACCCTTCTCCTTTAAACCCCGCTGCATTTAGTTCATTAGCAATTGTCTCCATCCATCCTCGGTAAGACATGTTGTTGATTTCTTCTCTTGAATATTTCATATTTCCGTTATTTAAATAAAAAAAACATCATTATAGTCCTCGTCTCGGAAACTCATTTCCAACTCTTTGGAAATAGTTTTGATAATAGGCGCATATTCGTCCTTATATCCTATAAGCTCTTCCCCAGATGGGATAGATTCATAAACTTCTTGCAACAAAGAATTGAAGTATCTGGAAATTTCAGCATCGGAAAAATGATGGAAACCTTTTTCATTTGCTTCTTTCACAATTCCGCCAAAAAGAAACATTTGGTCAACCATATACCTCTCCGCCATGTTAGGCAGATAGCCCAATGCTCCTGAAAGTATTTGGTACATGAGAAATTCTCCGTTATTGCACATAATAATGAATGCTAATTCACAACCACCGACTAAATCAGCATATTTAATATCAGTAGATAGGGCATCGCTGTTATCGGAATAATTTCGCAACAAACAGTAGTAAATAAGTCTAACAATTGCTCTACAATCATCATTGGACAGTCTGTCATCTACTCTCAAAAGATAGTACATGGCCCGTGCTACTGCATATGTATGTTCTACCCTCATAAACTGCCCATCACTTCTTTTAATTACTCTCGCAAAATTATTAGCTTTACGCAGAGTTTCATCTTCGTTTCCTAAATTGTAAGCATTTAAGAAATCATCAGCAATTTGTTCTATTGGTCTCATGCCAGTAATTAACGCTACCCCAGCCCCTCGGCAGCATCTAATTATACAATGAAAGCGTGGAACTGCAATGCTACCACGTCTAAGTTGGAGGTCGTAGGAAAAACCTTTAGTACGGATATGGTAATAGCAGCCCACGCTATAGCGTGAGAACCACTATGCCTTCTCTCGTACTAAGTCCGAAATTTCCTACGTTTCCAACTTACAAGATAAGCATAACGCTTCTTCGATTCCTAATATGTCTTGGAATGAGTCGCCTCAATCCAATCACAAAGGTACAAAATATTATTGATGATTGAGAAAGAAGAGGCAGAAAATAAAAAACTTTATCTTGAATTTTACGGCCTCCGATATTTCATCCGGTTCTAAGTCCATATATTAATCTGATTATTAATAGTATATGTCAATATCCAGGCAAGCCCTTCGTATTTACGTTCATTACTTCGTCCAGCCTGGACAAACATATAAATAGATGTGGCGCTTATTCCTACCTCGCTGCCAACACGGGGCCGTTTATGCCTTTTAGTCTGTCTGGAAAAGGTTGCGGGTGCCACACTTTTGTTAATAGGATTGGGCCGCCTGTATTTTCTTAGAATCCCGGTTTTCCGTCATAGACTTTCGCGCACAGGAAGCACGGCCGCGGCTCCGAGGCGTGGGGCACAGCTGCCGCCGGTGGCGACCGATACTGGCCTTAGCCCCGTAAATTCTTCCCTAAGCCCCGTAGGAACTGGGCTTAGGACCGTTGGTGGACGCCTTGGCCGCGGGGCGCGGAGCGACGTTTCCGGAGACGGGAAAATTAAAGAGGGGACAACGCGCCTAAACACGGATACCGGCAGCGCACCGTTCCGCCCCGGTGTCCGCAATGTCCGGAGCGGAACGCCGGGCCCCGTCGCGCGGAGCAGAACGGTAAACGCAAGAATCCGGCGCCCGGTTTCTACGGGAACAGGAGCCTGCACCGCTCCCTACCGCCCCCGCAGGGAGCGATTGTTTCATCAAGTTCCACGCCAGGAATCCCGACCATTATAGCGCGCACCCGGCCACTCGTCTTATACGCCCCGCTGAATATGGAACGGACGGATAGCGGCGTTACTGAAATATTTTTCTAACTTTGCAGGTTAAATAAAATTTATACTTATGCCACTTATTTCCCCCTCACTTCTTTCCATGGACTTCGCCCATGTGGCGCGCGACGTTGAAATGCTGAATAACAGCCAAGCCGACTGGCTGCACCTGGATATTATGGACGGCGTGTTCGTCCCCAATATTTCATTCGGCTTTCCGGTCATCGAAGCGATAGCACGCTACGCCCGTAAACCGCTAGACGCCCACCTGATGACGGTACACCCGGAACAATACATCGCCCGCCTTCAGGAGCTGGGCGCGCACGTAGTCAATGTCCATTACGAAGCCTGCACCCACCTGCACCGCACGGTCTACGGAATAAAAGATGCGGGCATGCTGGCTGCGGTCACACTGAATCCACACACGCCGGTCAGCCTGCTGGAAGACATCATCGGGGACCTCGACGTCGTGATGCTGATGTCCGTAAATCCGGGATTCGGCGGACAAAAGTTCATAGAACATACGATTGAGAAAACGGTCCGCCTGAAACAATTGATTAGCCGTAGCGGTTCGCACGCGCTAATCGAGATTGACGGAGGCGTGAACCGCACAACGGGCAAAGCCCTGGTCGACGCGGGCGCGGACGTCCTCGTTGCCGGAAGTGCCGTATTCCGTGCCCCGTCGCCGGAAGAAGAGATTGCCGCATTGAAAGCCCTGTGAGAAACAGGCTTGGCCCGTCCTCTCCTTTTCTTATTATCCACCATACCCTGCACTATACACAAGAAGATATGAGTTTAGCTCTTTTGTCGGAAACCGATTTACTCCGACTGATACAATTGCTCCGCCCGGCACGGAAAGTCGTCGTCTGCGGCCACCGCAACCCGGACGGCGACGCCATCGGGGCTGCATTGGCATGGGCAGAATATCTGCAAGAAATCCATAAGCACGTAGCAATCGTGATGCCCAACGCCTTCCCCGACTTCCTGCGCTGGTTGCCAGGTTCGCAGTCGGTGATTTGTTTCGACAAGCATGAACAGGAAGTCGGCCAGCTCTTCAACGAAGCCGACGTCATCTGCTGCCTTGACTTCAACTCCTTAAAGCGCGTAGGCGACATGGGGGCCGCCATAGCCTCCTCGAAAGCCGCACGCCTGATGATAGACCACCACTTAGACCCCGACCCGGACGCGGCACAGATTATCATTTCCCACCCTGAGCTGTGCGCCACCTGCGAAATCGTTTACCGGCTCATCGAACAATTAGGGGCTTACGACACCATGTCACGGGCCGGCGCCACCTGTCTCTATACGGGGATGATGACCGACACGGGCGCGTTCACCTACAACTCGTCGCGGCCCGAGATTTACAGGATTATCAGCATGCTGCTCAAGAAAGGCATCAACAAGGACAGGATTTACCGCAATGTATTCCACAATTATTCTGAAAACCGGTTGCGCTTCACGGGCTACGTCCTGAGCGAAAAGACACGCTTTTACAATAATCACAAAGCCTCCATCTTCACCATCACCCGTGAGGAAATGAAACGTTTCCACTTCCTCCGCGGCGACGCCGAGGGCCTGGTCAACATGCCGTTACAGGTTAAGGGCATGATGCTCAGCATCTCGCTTCGGGAAGATACGGACAAGGACGTGGTCCGCGTTTCTCTGCGGTCGGTAGACGACTTCCCCTGCAACAAGATGGCCGAAGAATTTTTCCACGGCGGCGGCCACCTCAACGCTTCGGGGGGCGAGCTTCCGTTTCCCCTGGAGGAGGCCATCAAGACGGCGGAGAAGGCCATCGAGGCATACAGCCCATATTTCTCCAAATAAGCCGGAGAAACAGATTTCAACGAAAAGAATGGGGACGTACAGGTAATCCGTACGTCCCCATTCTTTTTCATGATTCGGCCCGTGGGTCGGTCGTCTTTACTTTTTATCGGGTTCTACGATGCTGAGACAGAGTTCGTCCAACTGCTTCTGCTCGACGCGCGAAGGAGCGTCCAGCATGACATCGCGACCGGAATTGTTCTTCGGGAAAGCAATGCAGTCCCGAATGCTGTCAAGCCCGGCAAACAGAGAAACCCAGCGGTCCAGTCCGTAAGCCAGTCCGCCATGAGGGGGAGCTCCATACTTGAACGCATTCATTAGGAAACCGAATTGCTCCTGCGCCCGTTCCGGCGTAAAGCCAAGGACCTTGAAGATTTTGGCTTGCAACTCTGCGTCATGGATACGGATAGAGCCGCCGCCCACTTCTACACCGTTGCAAACCATATCGTAAGCGTTGGCCTTCACGCTGGCAGGGTCCGTATCCAGTAAGGGAACGTCCTCGGGCTTAGGCGCCGTGAACGGGTGGTGCATGGCCATGAGCCGCTGCTCCTCGTCGCTCCACTCGAACATCGGGAAGTCTACCACCCACAACAAAGCGAACTTGTTCTTGTCGCGGAGTCCCAGGCGGTTGCCCATTTCCAGACGCAACTCGCACAACTGTTTGCGGGCCTTCATCGCGTCGGGACCGGAAATCATCAGAATCAGGTCGCCCGGCTCCGCGTCCATGGCCGCCTTCAGGCGTTCCAGCACTTCGGGAGCATAGAACTTGTCGACCGAACTCTTCACGCTGCCGTCCTCCTGAACGCGGGCGTAAACCAGCCCCTTGGCGCCAATCTGCGGGCTCTTGACAAAGTTGGTCAGCTCGTCCAGCTGCTTACGCGTATAATGGGCGCAACCCTTAGCGCAAATACCGCCGATATAGGCTGCCTCATTGAAAACGCCGAACTCGCCGCTTCCCTTCATCACGTCCATTAATTCCACGAACTCCATGCCGAAACGCATGTCCGGCTTGTCGGAGCCGAAACGGCGCATGGCCTCGCTCCACGGCAGGCGCAGGAACGGCGCTTCGCCCAGATCATAGCCCCGAATCTCCTTGAACAGATATTTGGCCATCTCCTCGAAGAGGCAAATGATGTCGTCCTGTTCGACGAAACTCATCTCGCAGTCTATCTGCGTAAATTCCGGCTGACGGTCCGCACGCAAATCTTCGTCGCGGAAACACTTCACAATCTGGAAATAGCGGTCCATACCGGCCACCATCAAAAGCTGCTTCAGCGTCTGCGGGCTCTGCGGCAGCGCGTAAAACTGGCCGGGATTCATGCGGGACGGCACAATGAAGTCGCGGGCACCTTCGGGCGTAGAACCGACCAACACAGGCGTCTCGATTTCAAGGAAGCCCTTAGAATCGAGGAAATGCCGCACGGCCAGGCAGAAACGGTGACGAAGTTCCAGGTTTGCCCGGACACAACTGCGGCGCAAGTCAAGGTAGCGATACTTCATCCGCAAATCGTCGCCGCCGTCCGTATTATCCTCAATCGTAAACGGCGGAACCTCCGACGCATTCAGTACGGTGAGTTCGTGGGCAATAATCTCAATATCGCCCGTAGGGATTTTCTTATTTTTAGAAACACGTTCCTGCACGACACCCTTTACCTGGATAACGTACTCCCTACCGAGCTTGTTGGCCCGCTGGCACAAAGCCGCGTCAGCGTCTTCGCTGAAAGCCAATTGCGTTATGCCGTAGCGGTCGCGGAGGTCGATGAACGTCATTCCTCCCATTTTCCGGCTTCGCTGCACCCACCCGGCCAAGACGACCTCTTGCCCGGCATTTTCCAGGCGCAGCTCTCCACAAGTTTTCGTTCTATACATGTTTGCCTATAAATTAATTATTCGAAGACATGGTAATGTAAAATATTCTCTGCGAAATTACAACTAAACTCTGAAAATTGAAAAAGCTCAGACTACTTTTGTCGGAAAAGTAGTCTGGATTCTTCAAGAAATATCGGAAAAGTTCATCATCTGTGCGTGCTGCCGCCGTAGCTGCTCCCAAAGGACGCGATTTTGCGGCAGGTTTTCCTGCGGATCTTGGGCAAGAATCTTGCTGGCGGCCTCGCGGGCGACGGCCATCAGGTCGGCATCTTTTGTGATATTCGCGGCGTGCAGTTCAAACCACATACCGCTTTGGGCCGTTCCCTCCAGGTCTCCCGGCCCCCGCAACTTCAAGTCCTCCTCGGCAATTACGAATCCATCGTTCGTATCTACCATTGTTTGAATACGCCGCCGCGTGACGTCCGACAGCTTCATACCCGTTACAAGTATGCAATAGCTTTCGTCAGCACCACGGCCTACCCTACCCCGCAACTGGTGCAGCTGGGCCAGCCCGAAGCGTTCGGCATTCTCTATCACGATAGTCGTCGCGTTCGGCACATTTACCCCCACTTCTATCACAGTCGTGCTGACCAAAATCTGAACCTTTCCCGCGGCGAACTCGTGCATGATATTTTCTTTCTCCGCCGCCTTCATGCGGCCGTGCAGGCGGGCCACGCGATAATCGGGAAATCGCTCACGAAACGTGTTGTACCCGTTCTCCGAATCCTTCAGGTCCATCTTCTCGCTTTCCTCAATCAGCGGATAAATCACATAGACCTGGTGGCCCTGTCGCAACTGGTTGCCGATACCCTCGTATAGCCGCGAAGGGTCGGAATCAAACAGATGGATGGTTTTTATAGGCTTGCGGCCGGGCGGGAGTTCGTCTATCACGGAAACATCCAGGTCGCCGTAGAGCGTCATGGCCAGTGTCCGCGGTATGGGTGTGGCCGTCATCACCAAGATATGAGGGGGCTGAAGGTTCTTTTGCCAAAGCGCGGCTCGCTGCTTTACGCCGAAACGGTGCTGCTCGTCCACGATAGCCAGGCCCAGGTTACGGAACCGCACCGTGGGTTCTATCAGCGCGTGGGTCCCGACCAGCAGCTGAATGCTGCCGTCGGCTACGCCCTCCAATATTTCCGAGCGCCGAGCCCCGAGGACGCTGCCCGTCAAGAGCTCAACGCGGACCTCGCATTCGCCCAGCAGTCCCCGCAGGGTCTGCAAATGCTGCTCGGCCAATATTTCGGTGGGCGCCATCAAACAGGCCTGGAAGCCATTGTCTATGGCAATCAGGCAAGCCATCAACGCCACGACGGTCTTTCCCGAGCCGACGTCGCCCTGAAGCAAACGATTCATCTGGCGGCCGGTAGCGAAGTCTTTCCGTATCTCCTTCATCACGCGCTGCTGGGCACGGGTAAGCGGAAAAGGCAGTCGCTGCTGATAGAAATCCATAAAAATCCGCCCGATGTGGGGAAAGACAAAGCCCCGCTGCCGTTGCTGCCGGTGTTTGGCATATTGCAGGATGGAAAGCTGCAAATAAAACAGTTCCTCGAACTTGACACGGTGGAGCGCCTGCGGCAGATCGTCCGACGTCCGGGGGAAATGAAGATGGTACAAGGCTTCACGCAACGGCTGCAACTGATATGCCGCGACCAGATACCCCGGCAGGCTTTCGGCCAAATCGGGGACCAGCTCGAAAACGGTGCGGACCAGGCCCGACAGCACGTGGGAGGAAAAGCCGTGGCGCTTCATTTTCTCCGTCACGCGATAATAGGCCTTCATCGGCATCGGCGACGCCTGCACCTGTCCCCGGTCCTCCTCCATTTCGGGATGGACCATCGAGACACGGCCATTAAATAAAGAAGGCTTACCTATAATATAATAGGTATTGCCTTCCTTCAAGGTTCTGGCGACTGTACGCAGAGCGTTGAACCAAACCAACGACATGTAGCCGGAGCCGTCCGAAAACGTCGCGACCAGGCGTTGCTTGCGTCCTTCGCCTACGGTCTCAATGTCCACAATACGCCCCCGCAGTTGCACGTAGGACATCCCTTCCTGCAACTGCGACACTCTGTAGACCGTCGTACGGTCCATGTATCTGATAGGGAATACGTACAGCAGATCTCTCCACGTATGTACGTTCAATTCGTCTCCCAGGATTTTGGCGCGCTGTGCGCCCACACCTTTTAGATATTTCACATCCTGGTCCAGTATATACATCTCTTTCTGCGACAAATACGGTCCTGAAATCCCTACAAATACACAAGGTTCTGCTTATACAAGTTCCGCCGGGCTATACTCCGCCAGAGACAGCCTCCGCTCAGCCCTCCAGCTGCATGTCGAACTTCACGCGCTTCACCAGTTCTCTGGACACGAAGCGTGAAGCTATCTCGAACGCAAAGGGGAACGACGCACCGGGGCCTTTGCCGGTAATGATATTGTCCGAACTTACCACCAAGTCACCGGTCACCTGAGCCCCTTGCAGATAGGACTCAAAGCCCGGATAGCAGGTGGCCTGCCGCCCGTTCAGAATGCCCAGCTTACCCAAAATCATCGGTGCGGCACAGATAGCAGCAATCAGCGTCCCCTTCTGGTTGTGATAGAGCAACATCCGTAGCAACCCATCGTGCTGCATCAGGTTCTGCGCCCCGGGCATACCGCCCGGTAATATCAAGCCTTCGCTGCTTTCCAACGCCGACACGCGGAACAGGTCGTCGGCCGTCACGGCTATATTATGAACGCCGGGCACCATTCGCCGTCCGGCGATGCTGATGGTGGTCACGTCCAAGCCGCAGCGACGCAATACGTCCAACGTCACCAAAGCCTCAATCTCCTCAAAGCCCGGAGCCAAAAAAAGATGTAACATATATAATCCCTTTCTTTTACAATAAACGTTCTGTCTCAAAACTTACTTCAAACAATCCAGATAGCGACGGATTGTTTCCTGCCAGCCCAAATACAAGGCGTCACAGATTAACGCGTGTCCGATGCTCACCTCGTCCAGCCAGGGAATGGCCTGGTGGAAAAAGGCCAGGTTCTCGAGGCTCAAATCGTGACCGGCATTGATGTCCAGTCCCAACTCGCGGCAGTGCTCGGCCATCCGCACAAAGGGGGCGACGGCTTTGTCGCGGTCGGCCGCGTAAGTATGGGCATAGGGCGCCGTGTACATTTCGATACGGTCGGCCCCTACCTGCTGAGCGCTGTCCGCCATCTTCTCGTCCGTAGAGACAAAAAGCGAAGTGCGGATCCCGGATTCCCGGAACCGGGCAATAACGTCCTTCAGGAATGCGCTGTGGGCCGGGACGTCCCAACCGTGGTCGGACGTAAGCTGGCCCGGGGCATCGGGCACCAGGGTCACCTGCGCGGGCCGCACCTGGCATACCAGGTCGCAAAACGACTCGTTGGGATAGCCTTCTATGTTAAACTCCGTCGTCAGCACCCGGGACAGGTCGCGCACGTCCTGATAACGGATATGCCGTTCGTCGGGCCGCGGATGTACCGTAATACCCTGCGCACCAAAGCGCTCACAGTCCAGCGCCGTTTTAACGACGTCCGGATTATTTTCTCCTCGCGCGTTGCGAAGCGTGGCCACCTTGTTTACGTTTACACTCAGTCTTGTCATGACATATATAATATAAAGCCTGCCGACATCAGCATCCCTGCCGCTTCGGAAAAAGCACAGCGACACTGCCGAACAAGCGTAAACTGCTACCTGTATTGTTCTGACCGCCGCAAGAGAAAAACGACACTTATCGGGTAAGAAATTTTTTTCTTCGCCGGTCAAAGCGTAAATTTGCGAACAAAATTAATAAAAACTTTTTATGTAGATCCCCACGCGGGGAAATAAAATAGAAAATCTTAATCATCAAAGTACGCTCGCCCATGGCATTATCCCCCCTCAGAATAGCACTTTTTGGCAATAGTTACCAAATCAAAAAAAACGCCTACGTCGCCGCCATCCTTCAGAAGCTCGTAGAGCTCAAGGCCCTCATCAGCATTGAAGAGAGCTTTGCAGAGTTCATTGCCCGCGGCCTCAACTTGGACCTCAGCCCCTTCGTCACGTTCCGGCCCGAGGCCGTGCAGGCCGACATCGCCATCTCCATCGGCGGCGACGGCACCTTTCTCAGCACGGCGGCCTTCATCGGCGCCCGCCGCATTCCCATCCTGGGCATCAACACGGGCCGGCTGGGATTTCTGGCCGACGTCTCTCCCCAGCACATAAACGAAGCACTCGAGGCCGTCAGCCGCAGGGAGTTCATCACAGAGGACCGGACACTGCTCAGCATTGCGACCCAGGGAACCCAACTTACGATTTTCCCCAACGCATTGAACGAAGTAGCCGTTCTAAAGCACGATAATTCTTCGCTCATTGAAATTCAGACCAGCGTCAACGGCAACAACCTGACCACGTACATCGCGGACGGACTCATTGTCAGCACGCCGACGGGGTCAACCGGCTACTCGCTGAGCGCCGGCGGCCCGGTCATCGACCCAGCCTCGGAAAGCATCTGCCTGACGCCTGTTGCCGCTCACAGTCTGACCATGCGGCCGGTCGTACTGCGCGACAATGTGGAGCTTGCCCTCACGGTCCACAGCCGTAGCCACAACTACCTGCTGTCTATCGACGGACGCAGCCAGAGCCTGCCCGACACCACGACGCTCAGGGTCAAGAAAGCGCCCTACCGCATTGCAGTCGTCAAAATCATTCACCACAACTTTTTCAACACCCTCCGCGACAAAATGATGTGGGGAGCGGACCAACGCAATTAATACAGACCCGCCGGCAGCCCGGTCGTCCATAAAAAACGGCAGAGGAAAAGCCCCGGTCGTACAAAAATCCGCCAAAAGTTTTGGCCATGTCAACCGATAGCCTTACCTTTGCACCCACATTTGGGTAAGTGCTGCACGGCCAGCTCCCGGCGAATCCTCCAGGGCTTGACCGCAGCAAAGGTAGCAGGTTGTAGCGGCGCGATGCAGAGAGCTTACCCACCCGCCTCTTTAGCTCAGTTGGCCAGAGCACGTGATTTGTAATCTCGGGGTCGTTGGTTCGAATCCGACAAGAGGCTCTCCAAAATCAAGCCCGGTAACGTAATGAATGACGTTACCAGGCTTGATTTTTCGTCATACCGGACAGAAAGCGCCGCGGCCGGGCGACAAGCGCCGGTCGATACGCCTGCGGGCAAGTGCGCCTTGTCCGCCGACCACACGCCTAAGCCCCGTAAAAACTGGGCTTAGGGGAATTTTTACAGGGATAGGCGCAGTTTTCAGCCCTACCGACCTGCGTACCCTACCCCCGACGACAGCGGCTTCCAGGCCTAGGCCACCATCGCCTCCATTTACAGCGTACAGCAGCCAGCCTATTTTCCGTCCGTGAACCGCACGCCCCGGAGCACGCCACCATCTTCCGCTGAAAATTTGGAGAGAAAATGCTGCGGCATTATTTATTAATGGAGCTCAAACTCCTGTTTTTATTCGTCCATCTCGACGTTTTTTATTAAGTTTGCGGGCAAATAGGCGAAGCCACCATGTTCAGAAGAATCATAAGGAACTGGCACGTTCCCAAAGGACAAGAGAAAACCGAATTTGACGAAAAGATTCTGCGTTTTCAGAATCGGGGAGAAATTGTCCCCACCAACCGACTCGTCAAAACCCCAGAGCAAATAGAAGGTATCCGCAAGTCGGGCGTCGTAAACACGGGCGTGCTCGACTTGGTAGAAAAGGAAATCCATGCGGGCATGAGTACCGCAGACATTGACCGCCTGGTCTATGACTATACGGTAAGCCACGGAGCCATCCCGGCGCCGCTCAACTACGAAGGCTTTCCCAAAAGCGTCTGTACCAGTATTAACGAAGTGGTCTGCCACGGCATACCCTCCGAGAAAGAAATCCTCCGCGAAGGCGACATTATCAACGTCGACGTATCGACCATCCTCGACGGCTATTACAGCGATGCCTCGCGCATGTTCATCATCGGCCAGACGACGCCGGAGAAAGAGAAGTTGGTCAAGGTGACCAAGGAATGCCTGGACATCGGTGCCGAAGCCGCCCGTCCTTGGGGATTTGTCGGCGACATCGGCAAAGCCATTGAACGGCATGCCCACAAGAACGGCTTTTCCGTAGTCCGCGACTTGTGCGGCCACGGCGTGGGGCTGGAGTTTCACGAAGAACCTGAAGTAGACCACTACAACACGCACCAGCACGGCATGCTGCTCGTACCGGGCATGGTATTCACCATAGAACCCATGATCAACATGGGCACATGGCGCGTCTTCATCGACGAAGCCGACGGATGGACAGTCGTCACGGAGGACGAATTGCCCTCGGCACAATGGGAACACACTTTTGTCATGACGGAACACGGACTGGAAGTACTGACCTATTGAGCGAACCCGACAGCGAAACTAAAATATGCAGTTAAAAGACAAGAATATAACGATACTGGCCATCGAATCCAGTTGCGACGACACGTCGGCGGCCGTTATGCGCGACGGCATCCTGCTCAGCAACGTCACGGCGAGTCAGAAGATACACGAACTCTATGGCGGCGTTGTCCCCGAACTGGCGTCGCGGGCCCACGAGAAGAACATTGTTCCCGTGGTGGACCTGGCCTTGAAACAGGCCGGCGTGGACCGCGAAGAGCTCTCGGCCGTCGCGGTCACCTTAGGCCCGGGGCTGATGGGCTCGCTACTGGTGGGTGTTTCGTTTGCCAAGGGACTGGCCATTTCCCTCGGCATCCCACTGATTGAAGCCAACCACCTGCAAGGACACATCCTGGCCCACTTCATCCGCACCAAGGACGACAAGGACTTCTGCCCGCCCCCCTTCCCCTACCTCTGCTTGCTGGTGAGCGGGGGAAACTCGCAGATTGTAAAGGTCAACGCCTACAACGACTTGGAAATATTGGGTCAAACCATCGACGACGCCGCGGGAGAAGCACTCGACAAATGCTCAAAAGTAATGGGCCTGGGCTATCCCGGCGGCCCCATCATCGACCGCCTCGCCCGCAAGGGGAATCCCGAAGCCTTCCAGTTCAGCAAACCGCACGTAGACGGCTTGGACTACAGCTTCAGCGGATTGAAGACTTCCTTCCTCTACTGCCTGCGCGATAAAATAAAGAAGGACCCGGACTTCATCGAGAAACACAAAGAGGACTTGGCCGCCTCGCTGGAAAAGACAGTGGTCGACATTTTAATGAAGAAACTGGCCTTGGCCGTAAAACAGACGGCCATCCGCCACGTGGCGCTGTCAGGGGGCGTTTCGGCCAACACCGGCCTGCGCAACGCGTTCAAGGCGCAACAGGAGGCGGGGAAATGGCATATATATATACCGCCGTTCAGCTACACCACCGACAACGCTGCAATGATCGCCATCACGGCGTACTACAAATATCAGCACGGCGAATTTTGCGACATCAGCAAACCCGCCTACGCGCGCACCGTTCTATAAAACGTACACATCACAAACTAAAAGATAAAAACCATGGAATTAGACTTGAAACTTGTCAGCAAGGAAATCAACGAGATGCTCTGGCGGAATCACAAAAGCCTGTCTACGGCAGAAAGTTGCACCGCCGGACGAATTGCCAGCGTCATTACCGCCGTACCCGGCAGTTCCAATTATTATAAAGGCGGACTCATTTGCTACGCCGACGAGGTTAAAGAGGAACTGCTTCACGTGGACCACGAAGTGATAGAGAAAGAAACGGCTGTCTGCGAAGAAGTTGTCCGCCAAATGGTCATCGGCGCCAACCAGCTCTTCCATACGGACTACTCCGTTGCCATCAGCGGCTTCGCTGGCCCGGGCGGACCGGACGGCGGAAAAAGCGGCGTCATCGTCGGCACCATCTGGATTGCAGTTGGTTCGCAGGATAACATCGTTACCCGCATGATAGAAGAAGACAACGGTCGCGATAAGAACCTCGCTTCGGCCACAAATCTTGCCATGCACATGCTCCGCGACTACCTCAAAGAGAACTGCTCGGAGGCCGCAGAGTAAAAATCTTTTGAAAAATCTTGCCCTGGAAAGAATTTAGTATTAACTTTGCACCCTGTATCGGTTTCCATCGTATCAGAATTCAAAATTAGGAAGATAGCAATGTCTAAGATTTGTCAAATTACAGGTAAGAAAGCCCAGGTGGGCAACAACGTTTCTCACTCAAAGCGCCGTACGAAGCGCACGTTTGACGTAAACTTGTTTTCCAAGAAGTTTTATTACGTTGAACAAGACTGCTGGATTAGTCTGAAGATTAGTGCTGCAGGTTTGCGCACCATTAACAAGATTGGCCTTGATGCCGCACTCAACAATGCCGTAGCCAAGGGATATTGTGATTGGAAAGATATTAAAGTAATCGAATAAAGTTAGAATACATTATGGCAGGAAAGAAAGCGAAAGGCAATCGCGTGCAGGTCATCCTCGAATGCACGGAGATGAAAGAAAGCGGACTGCCGGGAACGTCTCGCTACATCACGACGAAAAATCGTAAGAATCACCCCGAACGCTTGGAATTAAAGAAATACAATCCCATTCTGAAAAGAATGACGGTTCATAAGGAAATCAAATAATCAAGTAATACGGTATGGCAAAGAAAACAGTGGCAACGCTCCAGGAAGGCAAGACCGACGGACGTTCATATACGAAGGTCATCAAGATGGTGAAGAGCCCGAAGACGGGTGCCTATATCTTTGATGAACAAATGATTCCCAACGAAGCTGTAAAGGATTTCTTCAAAAACTAATACAGCCCGAACGTATAAACTATATCGACCCACCCGTTTACGGTGGGTTTTTTTGTGGGCCAAAACGCCTTCCTCTCACTTTTTTTACGTAGTTTTGCAGAAAGATATTATTTATTATGGGGTTGCTTGATATTTTTTCTAAGAAGAAAAAGCAGGAAGTCCTGGACAATGGGCTCGAAAAGACGAAAACGAGTGTCTTCAGCAAGCTGGCACGTGCCGTCGCCGGAAAGACTAAGGTCGACGACGAAGTGCTGGACAATCTTGAGGACGTACTTATCACGTCGGACGTTGGCGTAGACACCACACTGGAAATCATACACCGCATTGAAGCGCGCGTAGCCCGCGATAAATACGTCAGCACTTCCGAGCTCAATCAAATCCTGAAAGAAGAAATTCTGGCCCTACTTCCCCAAGACGACAATAACGACCAGGGATTTGTCATCCCGGAAGGAAGAAAACCCTACACTATCATGGTCGTCGGCGTCAATGGAGTTGGAAAAACCACGACTATCGGAAAACTGGCCTACCTATTCAAGGAAGCGGGGAAGAAAGTGTATCTCGGCGCAGCCGATACCTTCCGCGCCGCAGCCATAGAGCAGCTCGGCATTTGGGGAGAACGCGTAGGCGTTCCGGTTATCAAGCAACAAATGGGCAGTGACCCGGCCAGCGTAACGTTCGACACGCTCAGTTCCGCCAAAGCCAACGACGCCGACGTCGTTATCATCGACACCGCCGGGCGTCTGCACAACAAAATCAACTTAATGAACGAGCTGACCAAGATTAAGAACGTGATGAAGAAAGTAGTGCCCGGGGCTCCGGACGAAATTCTCCTCGTTCTGGACGGCTCTACCGGTCAAAACGCCTTCGAGCAGGCCAAGCAGTTCATTAAGGCCACGGAGGTCACATCGCTGGCCATCACGAAGCTCGACGGCACGGCCAAGGGCGGCGTCGTTATCGGCATCTCCCACCAACTGAATGTCCCCGTGCGATATATAGGACTCGGAGAAAAAATCACAGACCTGCAACCCTTCAACCGTAAAGAATTTATCGAATCCCTATTCTCCAACAGCAAATTTGAAGCGAAAGCATGAGCCAACGTACTGTCGACATCATCACCATGGGGTGCTCCAAAAATCTTGTAGACTCGGAGCATCTGTTGCGCCAGTTCCAGGAACAAGGTTTCAAGATCTACCACAATCCGGAAACGACGCACGGCGACATCGCTGTGGTCAACACGTGCGGCTTCATCGGAGACGCGAAAGAGGAAAGCATCAACATGATCCTCTCGCTATGCGACCTGAAAGAAAACGGCGACCTGAAAAAAGTCTACGTCATGGGCTGCCTCTCCGAGCGTTATCTCGCTGAGCTGGAAAAGGAGATTCCGCAAGTAGACGGCTTCTACGGAAAATTCAACTGGAGCCAGCTGCTCGAGGACCTGTCGCTCTCCTATTCCGGAGCACTGAAAAACGAGCGCATCCTGACGACTCCTTCCCACTATGCCTATATCAAGATTTCCGAGGGGTGCGACCGCAAATGCGCCTACTGCGCCATCCCCATTATCACCGGGGCCCATCAAAGCCGGCCTATGGAGGAAATCCTCGACGAAGTGCGCCAGCTGGTCGGCCAGGGCGTCAAGGAATTTCAAATCATAGCCCAGGAACTGACCTACTACGGAATCGACCTCTACCAAAAGCAGATGTTGCCGGAACTCATAGACCGCATGGCCGACATCCCCGGGGTAGAATGGATTCGCCTGCACTACGCATATCCCACGCACTTCCCTTACGACCTGCTTGCCGTCATGGCGCGGCACGACAATGTATGCAAATATCTCGACATTGCCTTGCAGCACATCAGCGACACGGTGCTGGAGCGCATGCGCCGCCACATCACGCGACAGGAAACGCTCGACCTCCTCGCGCGCCTCCGCCAGGAAGTCCCGGGCATCTGCATCCGGACAACACTCATGGTGGGCTTTCCAGGCGAAACCGAGGAAGAATTCCAGGAACTGCTGGACTTCGTGCGCGACGTCCGCTTCGACCGCATGGGCGCTTTCGCGTACAGTGAAGAAGAAGGCACCTACGCCGCCGACAACTACACCGACGACGTACCCGAGGAGGTGAAAGAGCAGCGACTGGACCAGCTCATGACGCTCCAGGAAGGCATATCCACCGAGCTTAATGCCCAAAAGGTCGGCCGTACGCTCAAGACCATCATCGACCGGAAGGAAGGCGACTACTACATAGGTCGCACCGAATACGACTCCCCGGAGGTGGACGGCGAAGTATTGCTCCCGGCAGCCACCAATGCCGTGGAAATCGGCCAATTCTACGACGTCGAAATTACCGGTGCCGACGAATACGACTTATACGGCCAAATTGTAACATCTCTATAATTCCCCAACCTTGAATAATAAAGAAGTTATCAGCCAGATGGCTGCCAAGCTCGACATGTCCACCAAGGAGACGCAGAAACTGGTGGACAACTTCATCAGCGAGTTGGCAGAACGGCTGGACGACGACACGACACTGGCCATTCAAGGGTTCGGAAACTTTGAAGTAAAGAAAAAACTGGAGCGTGTAGTCGTCAATCCCACGACCAGGCAGCGCATGCTGGTCCCCCCAAAACTCGTGTTGGCTTTCAAACCGAGCCCGGCGCTGAAGGAAAAGTTCAAATAAAGGAGAATAGTCATGGAAAAGAAAATCAATCTGCAAGAATTCTCCGAAAGCCTTTCCGAACGCAACGGACTAAGCCGAAAGCAAACAGAATTTTTCCTCCAGGCTCTCTTCGATATGATTGAACAGGGGCTGGAAGTCGACAAGTTTGTCAAGATTAGAGGGCTCGGCACGTTCAAGCTCATCACCGTCAGCGAAAGGGAAAGCATCAACATCAACACAGGCGAACGGTTCCAGATCGGCAGCCACACCAAGATTTCCTTTACGCCGGACAACTCGCTGAAAGAGCTCGTCAACAAGCCCTTTTCGCAATTTCAAACCGTCGTTATCAATGAAGGCACCGACCTCTCACTGCTCGAAGCCGTAGACTCGATGCCTGCTGACGAGGAGTACGAGACGGGAGAAGAAAACACGCCTGCACCGACAGCGGACCAGGCACCGGACGCAGCCCCTGCGGCAACCGCGGCGCCCAGTCCGGCCGTTTCGGCCCGCGCCATTGCCAGCGAAGTTCCGGACGTACCCGAAACAAGCCCCGCCGCCATCGAAGAAACTGCAACCCCGGAAGAAGACACCGCGGCGCCCGGCGTGGCGCCCGCTGCGCACAACGCGGAAACGCTTTCAAGCGGACAAGCGGAAACGGCCCCCGCAACTTTGCCCGACATGCCGACTCCCGCCGACGCCTCGGCTCCCCCCTGTCCCGCCGCCGCGACCGCGGACGTCCCTCCCCTCCCGGAGATTCCCCACCCGGTGCCGTCCCCTGAAGAGGAACTGCGTCCAACGCCCCCAGCCGCTACGCCGCCCGGCCCGCAACCCGAGCCGGCAGCCGACCGGCCGCTAACGCCCTCCGCCCCCACACCGGAAAACGCGGCTCCCACCCACGCGACGCCGGAAGCCGCCGCAGCTGAGGGAACCGCTCCCCACGAAAGCCAGCGGGCGAAATACACGGCGCCGCCGACCAGTTGCTCCGAAATCCATCCGGAAGTACAATACATCATTCAGGAAAAGGCCGACAGCCCACGGCCGAACGTCTGGAAGTTTGTCGCCATCGTCCTGGTCGTCGCCATCCTTATGGCGTTCAGCTACTGCGCCGGCTACTATCACATGCTCTGCCCCAACTGACCGCAGCGCCTCTCTCCGCAAACAGCAGCCCATTGTCCGCGCCGCGCCTGACCGCGCAGACGGACAGGCGCTCTTTCCGCATACGTCGCACAAGCCACTCAGCGCCTGTGCGACTTTTCTTTATCTCCTCTCCGCCTATGCAACGAAAAACGGGCCTTAGCCCCGTTTTTACGGGCCTTAGCCCAGTTTTTACGGGGCTAAGGCCCGTAAAAACGGAAACTACCCGGGCACCGAAAAGCCCTGACGTACCCCTTCCATACGCTTGCGCGCTACGGAGGGACCGACACCCCGTTTTGCGACTTTCCGTCGGCCAAATAACGGCGTTACGGCCCCCATCTTCCGGAACAAGCATAATAAATCGACACTTCACGCAAATTTTTACCCCATCTATTTTCCGGAAACATAAATATTATATAACTTTGGAGCGACCTTGGAATGTAATACAATTGCACTATGTATTCTCTTAAATGTTTACTTATTAGCCTGCTCGCCCTCTATTCCGGCATCCGCCTGGCCAGTCAGGAGGCATACAGGTACGTACCCATCACGCTCGAGGAAATAGAACAGGGCGTGCCGTTTATCATTGCGAGCGACGCAGAACGCTCCCGCGTTGCGACAGTATTATACGGCGACGGCACCCTCCACTCCAAAAAAAGCGAAAGCGATTACAAATTCTTCCACGCCGTAGCCGCGGAAAGCCAACCTGGCTTCTACCAAATTCTGCAAGAAAACAACTTGGTGCTGGGCGTAATTGACGGTAACGATGTTGACCTGACAAAAAACGACAATCCATACTGGCAGTTTGAACAGGCTACGGAAGCTCCCGACGGGCAGTTCAAAATCAAGAATAAAGCCAACCGTGGAGATTCTGAACGGTATCTGAGTTTTTCCGGAGAATATGTAAAAAACTACACGACGTCCGGCATGGACCGGTTCCCCTATCTCTTCAAACGCGAGGTCGCCGTCCCGGACGAGTTCCATATCGGTGAGACCGGCTACGCCACGCTCTACGTTGACCACGCCTTCATCATGCCCGAGGGCGTCACGGGCGGTTACGTCACGGAAAGTGTGAAATCGCTCAATGCCGGCGAAGGTCCGACCTACGAACTGCACTACAACTGGTCCTATACGCCGGGGGCCGTCGTTCCGGCACTCACGCCCCTGGTGCTCAAGGCCGAGGCGAGCGGGACGGCGCAGCGCTATACCTACGTCCGCACCCAGAGCCAGGCCGAGGCACCCGCTGGCAACATGCTTCACGGCAGTCTGACCGACGCACTGACCCAGGCGGAAGGCGACAACTATTACTACCAACTCTCCTACAACAACGACACGGACAAGGTGTTAGGCTTCTGGTGGGGCGCAGAGGACGGCGGCGCTTTTACTAACGCCGCCAACAAGGCCTACCTCGCCATACCGAAAGACCATCGCTTCGAGAACAGCACCTTGGGCTTCGATCTGGAAGGCAATATCACGGGCATCGGCAGGACAGAGGCCGAAGCGCCAAGCGGAGCGCCGCAAATCTTCAGCCTGGACGGCCGCCGTATCGACGCAGCCGAACTGCAACGTCTCCCGGCCGGCGTCTACATCATCAATGGGAAAAAGACGCTGGTCCCCTGACCCGCACACCGTATCACAGCAATCATCCCGACAGAAATATGAATCAGAAAAAGACTTACGAAGCCCCCACCGTCCTTGTAATAGAACTCGAACCGGAGGGCTGTCTCTGCTCCAGCGGCGTGGAGCCCCAAGCCCACAACGAACTTTCCAACTCGCACCAACTGAGCAACGACATCTGGGGCACACGGCTTTGGGAAGACAACCCGGAAGACTGACCGGCCTCCGTCCTTCCCCGCGTGCAACCGGCCAATCCCTCCGACGACCCAACTGCGGGAACTGCCGGCCAGAATAATTCGGCCGCCTCCCGGCACCGTTGTCCGATTTTCTGTTGAACTGTCAGAAAATGAAAAGAATAGGTCGACGGGGAGCGGCAGTGTGTCATAATTTTTCAAAAAAGAAGCACGCCGTATAGGGGTAATGTTTAGCCGGAAAGTCTTATATTTGCAGTATGAAAGAACTCGCTCAACACATCAAGGTCTTACTCTTGCAACAAAGTTGCATTATTGTCCCGGACTTCGGAGGCTTTGTGACGCGCTATGTCTCTGCGCGTTACGACGCAGAAGAGCAGGTCTTTCTTCCGCCGCGCCGGGCTGTGGCCTACAATCCGTCGCTCACGGCCGACGACGGCTTGCTGGTACAGTCCTACATGCGGACTTACCACATCAGTTATAGCGAGGCGGCCCAACGCATCTGGGAAGCGGTCAAGGAGGGGAAAGAGACGCTGCGGAGAGAGCAGGCTCTGACCCTTAACGGTATTGGCCAGTTTTCCGTGATGCCCAACGGGCAATACGACTTTACGCCCGATGAGCAGGGCATCTTTGCGCCGGAACTCTACGGTCTGCCGCTGCTCGACATCGCCCTGCGCACCGACAACGAGGAACAGATCGAAAAGGAAGCCGAAGCGCCGAAAGAACGCAAGACTTATACACTGCGCCTGAACCGTGAACTGGTGAACTACGTGGCGACTGCGGCCGTCGCCATTCTGTTTTACTTCATCTGGTCCAGCCCGGTGGCAGACCCGCAGCGCAAAGACGCCGGCCAGGCGGCCTATTCGGCATTCACGCCGGCAGTACCCGCCGCAACGCAGGCACAAGCCGAACCGGCTGCGCCCCAACCCGCGGAACAAGTGCCGACAGCTGCCGCCGCAACAGCCGTTCCCGAAAAGGCGGAAACGCCTGCGACGGAAAACCAACCGACGGCGGAGGTAGTTCCGGAAAAGGGGAACTTCACGATTGTCCTCGTGAGCCGCGTAACGAAAAAGAATGCGGAGCGCTTCACGCAACGGCTGCGGGAGAAAGGTACGCTCGGAGCTACGGTCTACGTCAAGGGAAAAATGGTCCGCGTCATTTACGGGAACTACGCCGACGAGGCCGACGCCTACACCGCACTGAACAAACTGCGCAACGAGCTGCCGGAATTTTCGGACGCCTGGGTTCTGGAACTGAAATAAAAGCGGGCCTGCGCCCTATCCCTATCCACCAAAATCATGAAACACATCAGATGTCCCAAATGTGACGAACTGGTGCCATTTGACCCGTCGGCCTACGAAGCGGGCCAGACCTTGGTTTTTGAATGCCCGCAATGTCACAAGCAGTTCCGTATCCGCATTCCCGGACCGAAAGTTGCAGACGAAGCGCCGGAACGGGCGGCACTGGCTCACCTTATCGTCATAGAAAATGTCTTTCATTTCAAACAGGACATCCCGCTATACGCCGGGCGCAACGTGATTGGCCGTTACGTCAAGGGTACGAAGGCGAACGCGGCCATCCGGACCAATGACCCGAGCATCGACACGACGCACAGCGTCCTTACGATTGCGGAAAAGAAGGACGGGAGTCTGCGCTACACCCTGCAAGACGGGCCCTCGAACACCGGCACTTTCGTCATGGACCATTTGTTGGGCAACAGGGAAAGCGTATCGCTGAAGGACGGCGACATTATCACCCTCGGCGCTACGACTATCATTTTCAGAACGAACGAAGGGCTTGAAAACGATGAAACCGACTGAACATCAACGCCGCACGGGCTTCCGCCGGGGAGCCGTGCTGCTGCTCGCCGGGCTCCTGAGCCTGGGCGCGGGAAACCTGCATGCGCAGACGGAAAACAAGTTCCCGTTCAAAGGCGTGTACGAGAACTTCGAGAACCGCGTAATCATACGCCTGAACCTCTACGACGCCACGCTGACCGCGCCGGGCCTCGACTTTCTCGGAAAACTCAACGGATACATGAGCGGACGGGGCATCTACGGCATCTGGCTGCTCACGGACTTTGAGATTAAGGACAACGAGGCCACCCTGCGTTTCAGCAACGACACGGGGGCGGACTCGCAGACCATCGTCTTTACCCAGGAAAACGACAGCACTTTCCACTACAAGGCCGTAGACGGGAATTACGTCAAGAAGGCTTCGGGACGGAAGCTGATCAAGATTACTTCGGAGATGGACTTCAAAAAACGGCAGTAGCCGTAGCGGGGTCCTTGCCCCGACCATAATAATAGTACCACCAGTACGTGGTGCCGTAATCCACATGGAGCAGATTCCGCCGAGACGTAGCCGTCGGAATTTTTCTTTCTTTCTCCTTGAAATCCCAATAATTGGCCAACACGTTTGCATTGCCGCAGTGCATCACGGTGTCTTGCCGCAAACGATTGCTCAATACCAAGGCCTCGGCGTAGTAACGGGGAAGCGTTACGCTGTCGGCAACCTCGTAATACTTGGGCAGTTCCTCGGCAAATTTCTCCAAATCCTTGTCCAACAACAAGGCACACAGCCAATAGTCGCGGGCAGGGCCTTCGGGGTAAAGCTGGGCAAAGGCCTGGAACACCTGGGGCTCATAGTTGCGGGACACCAGTTGAAGGCTGTCCGCATTACCGCCGCTCAGAAAACGATAAAGGCTGTCGGGAGAAAACAATATCTGACTGGTATCGGCCCGTGTCAGATAAAGCTGCCGGCTACCGCCCGGCAACAGGGGCATCTTGAAAAGCCGTTCCCCCAGTCCGCCCGGCATGTGGCTCATAGCGTATGCACGCATCGCGACCAGGTATGGCGACGTCGACAAGGAGCGCCGCCCGACGGACAAGGCTTCCTCGTAATTCCCTTCATTAAGACAGCGGGCCGTCCGCACTTCGTAATGCAACACATCATTGGAATTGCCGGCAAAGCCCATATAGGCCATGAGCAGCAGTCCTTGAAGCATATAAGCCAGCAGCGGCGAACGTTTTCCTTCGCGCTGGGGCTTGTAACAGCCAACTACGACAGCCAGAACCACCACTATACCGCTCAGTATCAGCGCAGACGGCCGATAATAGGGAACAAAGGCCGTCAGCAGCACGGCACAGATTGCGGACGGGAGAAAGGACAATACGTAGAGACGCTCCGACAGCCTTACGACACGCATCAGGAGGGCCTGCAGGCCCACAAGCAAAGCGCTGAGGATGACAGCCCCGATAAAAGGCTCGAAACTGGTTTGTCCCAACGATAACTGATGCTGTGCCAGGGAGACCGCGGCGTCCTGCGACAAATAGAAATATAAAAAGAAGAACAGCGCAAAGACTCCACGTATCAATACGTGGAAGCGCTGTTCTTCCGGTTTTTGAGAGTTCGTTCGTCTCATGCTGTTCTGACCAAACGTATCATTCGCGTTATTCTACCCTACGGAGTACGACAGCCGAGCGGGCCGGCAAATAGAGTTGCAGCCAGCCTTTCCCGTCCTTCTTGAGAAGCGGGTCGAAATTCGTAAAGTGCTCCACGCTGTCGTCGGCCAGGCCGTTACCGCCATAAGCCGTCGCGTCGGTATTCAGCACCACCTGGTATTTCCCCTCGGGGACCATGAAGCCATAACCGACGTAGCTCTGCGACGGACTGAAGTTGAAGACAAAAAGCAACTCGCCGCGCGCAAAGGCCAAAATCTGGTCGCCATCATTATGCCAGATTTCCTGCACGGGTAACTTCTCGATGGCCGGGACACTCTTGAGGACGTCGAGCATTGCCTTGTCGAAGTCACCCAGATAATGATAGCACAAATCGTGATTGTCCACCAGATTCCACTGACGGCGGGCATATTTATAGCTCCAGCCATTGCCCTCACGCGGGAAGTCAATCCACTCGGGATGACCGAACTCGTTGCCCATGAAGTTTAGGTAACCGCCGTTGATGGTAGACGCCGTCACGAGGCGAATCATTTTGTGAAGCGCGATGCCGCGGTGGACGGTCTCGTTCTCGTCGCCCTTGCGGAAGTGCCAGTACATGTCGGCGTCAATCAGACGGAAGATGATGGTCTTGTCCCCGACCAGGGCCTGGTCGTGACTTTCGCAGTAAGAAATATTCCGCTCATCGGCGCGCCGGTTGGTCAGTTCCCAGAAAATGCTACTGGGCTTCCAATCTTCGTCCTTCAATTCCTTGATAGTCTTAATCCAGAAATCGGGAATGTTCATAGCCATGCGATAATCGAAGCCATAGCCGCCGTCCTTGAACGGAGCCGCGAGGCCCGGCATGCCACTGACCTCTTCGGCGATGGTAATGGCCTTGGGATTGATCTCGTGGATCAGTAAATTCGCCAACGTCAGGTAGCAGATGGCATTGTCGTCCTGGTGGCCGTTGAAATAGTCGTCGTAATTGCAGAACGCCTCGCCGAGTCCGTGGCTATAATACAGCATCGACGTCACTCCGTCAAAGCGGAAGCCGTCCAGGTGATACTCCGTCAGCCAGTACTTGCAGTTCGACAGGAGGAAATGAAAGACCTCGTTTTTCCCATAGTCAAAACACAGGCTGTCCCACGCCGGATGTTCGCGGCGACTTCCCGTATAGAAGAACTGGCACGGATCGCCGGCCAGGTTACCCAGGCCCTCGACTTCGTTTTTCACCGCATGGCTTTGGACCAAATCCATAATGACTGCAATACCATGGCTGTGCGCCTCGTCTATGAGCCGTTTCAACTCGTCCGGGGTTCCGAACCGGCTGGACGGGGCAAAGAAACTGCTCACGTGATAGCCGAAGCTGCCATAGTAGGGATGCTCCTGCAAGGCCATAATCTGCAAGCAGTTATAACCGTCCGCAATCACCCGCGGCAAGACTTTCTCGCGAAACTCATCGTAGGAGCCCACCTTCTCAGCGTCCTGGGCCATACCGATATGGCATTCGTAAATCAGGAGCGGGTCGCGCTGCGGCTTAAACCTTTTCTTCTTGAACACATAAGGCTTCTCGGGATTCCAGACCTGGGCGCTGAAAATCTTAGTCCGGTCATCCTGCACCACGCGCTGGCACCACGCGGGAATGCGCTCGCCGCAGCCGCCATCCCAATAGACCTTCATCTTATAAAGGTCGAGATGCTTCATGGCACCAAGGGGCAACTCGATTTCCCAATTACCCGTATCGCCCACACGGTGCAGGCGATAAGCCTCGAGCTCTTTCCATTGATTGAAGTCGCCTATCAGATAAATGTCGGTCGCATTCGGAGCCCATTCTCTGAATACCCAGCGGTCCGCCTCGCGGTGCAGGCCGAAATACAAGTGACCGTCGGCAAAGTCAGAAAGACTCTTCGAGCCTCCAGTCAGCTCCTCCATCTTACTCAGGACATGGTCGTGGCGTCCCTGAATCGCGTCGTTGTAAGGCGCCAGCCATGGATCGTTCTTCACGATCTTTAAGCGTAGGTCTCGTTCTCTTTTTCTCATGTGTCAGAAATGATTTAAGGAAATTTCATTGCTGGACCAGGCGACCATTCTTATACTCGCCCTTGCGCGTAACATTACCGTTCCGGTCGTATTCCGTAAAGGCGCCGTCGCGCTCTCCGTCCTTGTAAAATCCTTCAAAACGGGTACCGTCGGCTGCGATTTCCACCGCTTTTCCTTCCTTCTTTCCCATTTTGAAGAAGCCTTTATACTTTTCACCATTTGCCCGGCGCCAGGTCCCTTCGCCGTCCATCTGGTTGTCTTTCCAATAGCCTTCGTACTCGTCGCCGTTTTTCCACTTATACTTTCCGTAGCCGTTGCGCTTGTTGTGCTCCCAGGCGCCGGTATAGACTGCGACATCCTTCCACGTGAAAGTACCCTGGCCGCTCTGCTCGCCGTTCAGGAACTCGCCCTTGTAAACGTCGCCGTTCGCAAAAGTAAAGATGCCCTCACCGGTACGCTGGCCCATTACGTACTCCCCTTCGTAGACATCGCCGTTACGGAACTTGTAGATGCCGCGACCGTCCTGGACGTCGTTCCGCCAGTCGCCGTGGTAATAGTCGCCGTCAGGATAGAAATAAGTCCCCACGCCGTTACGCATATTATCCTTCCAGCTGCCCTCGTACTTGGATCCGTCGTGCCAGTCGAACACGCCGTAGCCGTTCTTCATATCGTTGGCCCACTCTCCTTTATAATATGCGCCGTTCTTATAGGTGTACGTACCCTGACCGCTGCGCTGGTCTTCCTTCCACATGCCCTGGTAGACGTCACCATTATAATAATACATCGTCCCCTCGCCTTCCTTGTAGTCGCGATACCAGTAACCTTCGTAGCGGTTATTGTTGAGGGAATAGTAAGTACCCTTGCCGTGCTGCTGGTCCTGGAACCACTGTCCGTCGTAACGCTCGCCGTCGGCAAAGGTATAGATCCCCGTTCCGTCGCGTTTCCCTTTCACGTAATCCCCTTCGTAAACGTCGCCGTTCTTAAAGACAGTGCGCCCCACGCCGTTGGGTTTTCCGTTGTACAAGTCTCCCGTGTAGACGGCGCCGTCTTTCTTAAAAACGTAGGTGCCGACTTCTATCTTCTGCGCCCAGCCCGTCCCGAGGGTCGCTACGGCCAGGGCAAACATTAAATATATTCTCTTCATGATGCGTGATTTGACAAACTATCCCAAAATATCTGCGCCCGTTCCAGGTCGGCCGGTGTATCTATGCCGATAGTCTCCGTATCGGTGTAGCCCACCTTGACGCGGAAGCCGGCCTGCAGCCAGCGCAACTGTTCCAGCGACTCCGCCAGCTCCAACGTGCTCTGCGGCAACGCCACTACCCGGCGTAACACGTCCACCCGGTAGGCATAAATGCCGATGTGTTTGTAGAACGTGTGGCTGGCGGCCCACTGCGCCTGCTCCTTGCCGCGCAGATAAGGGATTACCGAACGGCTGAAATAGAGCGCATAGTCGTCATCGCTCACCACGACCTTGGGAGAATTGGGATTCTGCAACACCTCCCAGGGCGTATCCGGGGCGAAAGGCCGTACCAGCGTGGCAATCTCCGTACGCTCGTCGTCGAAGCAATGCTGGATGGCCTCCAGTTGCGACGTAGCAATAAAAGGCTCGTCCCCCTGCACGTTCACGACAACATCGGCCGCAACGCCGCTCAGTCTGTACGCCTCGTAACAGCGGTCCGTCCCGCTCCGATGGTCACTGCGCGTCATCACCGCCCGACCGCCGAACTCCCGGACGGCCGTAGCGATGCGTTCGTCGTCCGTAGCGACATAAGTATGTTCAAAAGTCCGGGACACGCGTTCATACACGTGCGCTATGATGGGTTTACCTCCCAGCATCGCCAGCGGCTTGCCCGGGAAACGGGTAGAGGCATAGCGGGCGGGAATAATAGCTACAAAGTTCATAACAAGTTATTTATACGTTCCTGCGCGAATCACTCGAAATACGCATCCACGCGTTCCTGTTCCGCCTGGTGGGGAAGGGCCGGCGGCGTCGCGGTTTCGGCCACTGAATCCTTGGGTTCCGGCTCCGGATACGCGAATTTCTCATCCTGTGAATAGGGCAACGAGCGGTCGCGGTAGATTTTCTTCATATAGTAAGCCCAGATGGGCAAGGCGGAAGAAGCTCCCTGCCCCATGGCCATAGAGTTGAAGTGAATGCTGCGCTCCTCGCCGCCAACCCAGCAGGCCGTGACCAGACGGGGCACGCAGCCGACGAACCAGCCATCGGCGTTGTCGTTCGACGTACCGGTCTTGCCGGCAATCGGAGCGTCCAGGTGGAACTTGAACCGCAGCCGGCGGCCCGTACCCTGGTCCACCACGGCCTGGAGCATCTCCAACATCTTGTAGGACGTATCCTCGCTGATGACCTCGCTCATGCGCGGCGCAAACTCCGCCAGCACATTGCCCTGATTGTCTTCGATGCGCGTCACGAGAATCGGCGCGCAGCGAATGCCCTTATTGACAAAAGCCGTATAGGCACTCGCCAGTTCGCCTACCGTAATCTCGCACGCGCCGAGGCACAGGGGCAGCGAGGGATAGATTTCGTTGTTGGCCACGCCGAACTCGTGCAGGTAATTCACCAAGCGTGTTCCGTTCGGGTCTATCTGATACATCAGCTCGGCCGTTATCCAGTTGTTCGACTGGCTCAGTCCCCATTTCAGCGTCACCGGTTCGCCATAGTGCGAGCGACTGCCGTTGCGCGGCGTCCAGTCGCCGTAGGTCCGCTGGACATTCACTATCGTCGAACTCGGCGTATATCCGTCCTCCATGGCCATGGTATAGACGAAAGGCTTCATCGTCGAGCCCACCTGGCGCCGGCCCACCATAGCCATGTCATACTGGAAATAAGTATAGTTCATACCGCCCACGTAGGCTTTCACATAGCCGTTGCTCGGGTCGATAGAGACGAGACCGGCGCGCAGGAACGCCTTGTAATAGCGGATAGAATCCATCGGCGTCATCTCAACGTCTTTCTCCCCCTGATAACTGAATACCGTCATGGGGACGGGCGTGTTGAACGCCTTCTCTATTTCCGCTTCCGTGGCGCCGTAGGCCTTCATGGCGCGGTAGCGGGCACTCTGCGTCATGGCCCGACGCAGAGAGCGGCGCACCTCGCTTGCCGACACCGAATTGCTGTACGGATAGCGCGACGAACCGCGGTTTTCCTTCTCGAACTGGGGCTGCAAATAGAGGCCCACATGGCCGCGCAACGACTCCTCGGCGTACTGCTGCATGCGCGAATCGATCGTGGTGTAAATCTTCAGGCCGTCGGTGTAAATATCGTAGGGCGAACCGTCGCGCTTGAAGTTCTTGTTACACCAGCCATAGAGCGGGTCGTTGGCCCAGGCCAACGAGTCGGCATAATACTGCACCCCGTTTCCGGAACTGTAGTCCGAACGTTCGGGCTTATGGGCCGTCATAATGATACGGAGGTATTCGCGCAGGTAAGCGGCCAGGCCGTCCTTGTGGTCCAGGCGGTGAAACTTCAGATTCAGGGGCTGGGCCGAAAGCGTATCGCACGCGGTCTGGTCCAAATAACCGGCCTTCACCATCTGTGCCAAAACGACATTGCGCCGCTCACGGCAGCGCTCGGGCGTACGCACCGGGTTATAGTACGAGGGATTCTTGCACATGCCCACCAGCGTCGCCGCCTCGGTAATGGTCAAGTCCTTCGGCAACTTACTGAAATAGACGGCGGCCGCCGTCTTGATGCCCACCGCATTATGCAGGAAGTCAAAGTAATTCAGGTAGAGCGTCAAAATCTCTTCCTTCGTGTAGCGGCGCTCGAGCTCGACGGCAATCACCCACTCCACGGGTTTCTGCAGCAAGCGCTCCGTGGTGCTCTCCGCCGTGGAGGAATACAACTGCTTGGCCAGCTGCTGCGTGATGGTACTCCCGCCGCCGGCGCCCCGCTGACGCAAGATGCCGCGCTTCACCACCGCGCGCACCAGCGCCTTGAAGTCGATACCCGAATGCTCGAAGAAACGGACATCCTCCGTGGCCACCAGGGCGTCGAATACGTGGGGCGATATGCTGTCATAATCCACAAAAACGCGGTTCTCGCTCCGAGACCACGTACCTATGACCTTTCCGTCCGCCGTAAACACTTGCGACGCATATTTACTGATGGGTGTCTGGAGCTCATCGAGCGGCGGCATGTAGCCTATCCAGCCCCGGTCTATCCCCACCGCAGCCCCGGCAACGGCCAGGACCAGCAGCGCGTAGATACACCATATAATTATTACGAATTTCTTCCTCATAGCCGGCATTTCCCGCAGCCCTCCTTTCCCCGCGCAGGCGGCTGCGGGGAGTTCACTTGTCGGGACATGCGGGCATGTACAAAAACTTATCGCTTGCAAACTTACAAAAAAGGCGGGACCCGGCAAGCGAATACGCCCGGAAACTTTCCGGTCCCCGGCCGCCGCACTCAGCGGCCGTTGCCTCGCGAACTGGGAGACCGGGAAAAGCGCGCCGCCCGTACTCCGACACGCCGGCGCGTCGGGCCCCGCCGCCACACGCCTAAGGCCCGTCGCTACGGGGCTAAGGCTCGTTGCGACGGGCCTTAGGCGTGTGTTTACGGAAACTGACGGAGGAACCGGCGCGCAACTGTCCGGCTCCAAACGAAAGCGGCGCGGTAAGTCAGACCTTACCGCGCCGCCTGCTGCTAAATCGTAATGCGGAGCCCGTCGTAAGCCGCGTGAATCCCCGGAGGCAGCTCGGCCTCCAGCCGTTCGGCCAGGCCTGCCTGATGACTGAGGTGGGTCAGATAGGTACGGGCCGCGCCCACCTGACGAGCGAAGGCGATGGCCTCGCCAATAGTCTGGTGCGTGGCGTGAGGCGTGAGGCGAAGAGCGTTAACTACCAGCGTGGACACGCCCCTCAGCTTGAGCGCCTCGGACGGGCGGATGGACTTCATGTCCGTAATGTAGCCCAAGTCGCCGATACGGTAGCCGAGAATGGGCAGTACGCCGTGTTCCACCGTCACGGGCTCCACGCAAAAGGTCCCTGCGTGGAACGCCGTCCCGGCAGGCGCATAGAGCGGCACGCTATGGAGCGCCATCCGCGGCGAACCGGGATAATGGCGGGAACCAAAGCAATAGGCCATGCGCTGGTACACGTGTTCGCAGCAGGTAGGGCTGGCGTAGATGTCGACCGGGGCCGGCACGCAGAAGGGGCGGAGGTCGTCGAGCCCGCCTACGTGGTCGTAATGCTCGTGGGTGAGCAGGACGCCGCTCAACGGGCGGAAGTCCTGCCGCAACATTTGCAAACGGAAGTCGGGCCCGCAGTCGATGAGCAGGCGCGAGCCGTCGGGCGCGTCGAGCAGGGCGGAGGTGCGCAGACGGAAGTCGCGGGAATCGCGGGAAGTACAGACTTCGCACGTGCAACCTAACTGAGGGACACCGACACTGGTGCCCGTTCCTAAGAAAGTGAGCTGCATGCGGGAATCATTAGACAAAATTGACTTCGGGCTGAAGGGTGATGCCAAACTGACGGTGGACGTCGGCACAGACCGCCTGGCTGAGCCGCACGACATCGGCGCCGGTGGCGCCGCCATAGTTGACCAGGACAAGGGCCTGCCGGTCGTACACACCCGCAGGGCCGAGCCGGCGACCCTTCCAGCCGCACTGCTCAATGAGCCAGCCGGCCGGTATCTTGTAACCGCCTTCGACGGCATAGTGCGGCATCTGGGGATAACGGGCCAGGAGGTGCTGGTACGTCGCCTCGTCCACCACGGGATTCATAAAGAAAGAACCGGCGCTGCCCAAGTCGGCCGGGTCGGGAAGTTTAGCCCGGCGGATGCCGACAACCAGCGCGCGAAGACTTTCGGGCGTCAGCTGCTCCGGCTGCAACTGGCGGGCGGCCAGCTCACGCTGCAACGCGCCATAGGTCAGGTTGGGGCGGAAGCGGAGCGAAAGCCGGTAGACGACATGCGTAACGATAAACTTGCCCCGCAGGTCCTGCTTGAAAATGCTGCTGCGGTAGCCGTAACGGCACTCGTCGCGCCGCAGCGTGCGCGGCTGTCCGGTGGCGACGTCGATACCCTCCACGCGGTCTATGAATTGCCCCGCCTCGCTGCCGTACGCGCCAATGTTCTGCACCGCACTGGCGCCGACTTCTCCCGGTATGAGGGACAAATTTTCCAAACCGTAGAAGCCGCGCTCCACGCACGCTGCGACAAAGCGGTCCCAGTTTTCGCCCGCTCCGGCACGGACCCACACGTCGTCGCCCTGGCGGTCGGTTTCGGCCACGCCGCGCAGCGACGAGTGGAGTATGGTCCCGGGATAGTCTTGCGTGAAAAGGAGGTTGCTCCCCTCCCCGATGTGCAGGTAGGATTCGCCGGGCGTCTGCCGCAACTGTTCCAGCGTCTGCCGCAACTCGTTCTCCGTCTCGTATTCCACGAACCGGCGGCACCGGGCGGCAATGGCGAACGTATTGTGTGCCTTCAGCGAATAGTCTGTATAGGTCTTCATGAATCTGTGACTTAGATGTTTTCAAAGCCGACCAGCATCCAGCGCGCGCTCTTTTTCTTGAAAATCAGCGTGCAACTCATACCGGCCGACGGACTGGTCAGGACGAGCACGCGCGTATTCTTTCCGCGGTAGTCCTGACTGTAATTGATGTTCGTCATTACGTCCTGGGGCAACGTGGGGCAATAGTCGGGCCACTGCGCTACGTCGAGCAACCCCTCTATCTCCTGGAAGCTGTCGGAATCGAAGGTCCTGAACGTAAAGGGATTCTCGATGTGCTCCATCTGATAGGACGTGTCGGTGGCGAAACGGTGGAAGAAGGTGTAGAAATCGCTGTTCGAGTTACGGCGAATGTCCTGCGAGTTCAACTGCACGAGCATCCATCTCCCGTCCTTCTTGTCGAAGACGTATTGCTTTACCCGGCCGCGCTTCAGATAGACCCACTCGACCTCCACGTGCTGGAGCTTCGGATCCTTCTCGCGGGCAACGGAGCGCTCACTGTCGAAAATCATCGTGTAAATATCGTTCCGCGAATAGAGCGGGTCGAACTTCCACTGCTGCTTATCAATCGGGCTGTTGGCCCCGTCCACGTAGTTCGCAAGCGGAAAGACAATGCGCTCGGACTGAAAGGCCGGGTCGCGCATGAAACTGTATATGAAATCGTCGAACAGGCGGTCCACCGACGCCGGGGGAGCTGGTTTGGTCAGCATTGCCGTATCGCTCGCAGAAGTCGTATCGGCGGTCCGTCCGGCCGTGGGCTCCTCGACAGTTGCCGTAGGATTCTTCTTTTTTCCACAACCGGCCAACAAAAGCAGAATAACCAAACTGACTACAAATGCTTTCATTTCTTTCATCTTTATAGCGACGGCAAAAATACGGCTTTTCCATGACAAGAACGTAAATATTTACCAACAAATCCTTATCTTTGCAGCAAGTTTTGCCATACAAAAAGTCAACGACACATTATGATAGAGAAGATTCAAGCCATACTTGGCGAAATTCAATCCCTTACGGCCAAAGACGAGAAAGAGCTGGAAGCGCTCCGCATCAAGTATTTGGGCAAAAAGGGCCTTATCAACGACCTGATGGCCGAGTTCCGCACCATTCCGGCCGAACAGAAAAGAGCGATTGGCATACAGCTCAACGAATTGAAGGAAAGCGTACAGGAAAAAATCCATAGCCTCCGTGACGCGCTGGCACAAGAACAAAATCACGAGCTTGACGAAATGGACCTGACGCGTACGCCCTACCCGATTGGCCTGGGCACCCGTCATCCGCTTTCTATCGTGAAAAATGAGATCATTGACATCTTCTCCCGTATGGGTTTCCTGCTGGCCAACGGGCCTGAGGTGGAAGACGACTGGCACGTGTTCTCGTCGATGAACTTTGCTCCCGACCATCCTGCCCGCGACATGCAGGACACGTTCTTTATCGAACAGCATCCGGACATTATCCTCCGCACCCATACCAGTTCGGTGCAGAGCCGCGTCATGGAAAGCACGCAGCCGCCCATTAAGGTGATTTGCCCGGGCCGCGTTTACCGCAACGAGGTCATCTCTTCCCGCGCCCACTGCTTCTTCCATCAGGTCGAGGGCCTTTATATTGATAAGGACGTCAACTTCGCCGACCTGAAGCAGGCCCTGCTCACGTTCTCGCGGGAAATGTTCGGCGCCGACACCAAAATACGCCTGCGTCCCTCTTACTTCCCCTTCACGGAACCAAGCGCCGAGATGGACATCTCGTGCAACATCTGCGGCGGAAAGGGCTGCTCGCTCTGCAAGAACACCGGCTGGGTGGAGATTCTGGGATGCGGCATGGTCGACCCCAACGTATTGGACGCGAACGGCATCGACAGCAAGCAGTACAACGGCTACGCCTTCGGCATGGGCGTAGAGCGCATCGCCAACCTGAAATACCAGGTCAAGGACCTGCGCCTCTTCTCCGAGAACGATGTCCGCTTCCTCGACGAATTCACGGCAGCCAACTGACAACCATCCGTAACATAGCCCCGTGTCGGCCAGTTTCCCTGCGAAACGGGCCACACGGGATTTTTTCTACAATAGAATATGAAGGACCGCTTATTCACGCCGTCGTACTGCTGCATACTGGCGGCCAACTTTCTCCTCTACTTCGGTTTCTGGCTCCTCATCCCGCTATTGCCCTTCTACCTGAAGGAAGAATACCACCTAGCGGAGGGCATCATCGGCATTATCCTGAGCTGCTACACAATATCGGCACTGACCGTCCGGCCCTTTTCGGGTTACCTGCTCGATACGTTCGCCCGTAAGCCGCTCTACATCCTTGCCTACGGCGTTTTTACTTCTCTCTTTCTCGGCTACATTGTCGGGGGAACACTGACGGCATTCGTGCTGCTGCGCGTTGCCCACGGTCTGGCCTTCGGCACGGTGACCGTCGGCGGTAACACGGTGGTCGTGGACATCATGCCCTCGTCGCGACGGGGCGAAGGACTGGGCTACTACGGACTGGCCAACAACATCGCGATGAGTGTCGGCCCCATGACGGGACTATTCCTCCACGGCACGCTCTCCTACAACATGATTTTCCTGGTAGCGATGGGGACCTGCCTCATAGGTTTCGCGCTGGCGCTGTGCGTCAAGACGAAACCGAAGCCACGCGTCAGCCGACCGGCCATATCGCTCGACCGCTTCATCCTGCTGCGCGGCATCCCGGCAAGCGTCGCCCTGCTGCTGCTCTCCATTCCGTACGGCGCCACGACCAACTTCGTAGCCATGTACGTAGAACACATCGGGCTGCAGGTAATGCCCGGACTGTTTTTCGTACTCCTCGCCGTCGGCATGGGTATTTCCCGACTTTTTTCCGGACGCCTCGTCGACAAGGGCTACGTCACCGAGTGCATTCACTACGGTTTCTATCTGGTCATCGCCGCTTTCCTGCTGCTCTCGGCCTGTCAGCCGCTCATGCACCACTACCCGCAGGGCGCCAAGCTCTGTTTCTTCATTGTCCCCCTGCTTCAGGGCATCGGCTTCGGTATTATCTTTCCGGCGTACAACTCGCTCTACATCAACCTGGCCCAGAAGAATCAGCGCGCCACGGCGACCAGCACTTACCTGACCTCGTGGGATGTGGGCATCGGTATTGGCATTATGGGCAGCGGTATTGTGGCGGAATACACGTCGTTCGCCATGGTCTACTTCATCGGTTCCATCCTGAGCGCCGTCTCGATGATTTACTTCAACCGTATCGTCACGCCCCACTACCGTAAATACCGCGTCACGTTCAACTAATTGCCTATGGACTACCTCAAGGATCTGCTGATACAACTCTTCACCGACATCGGGCTCCCCCAGTTGGGCGCGACAAGGATTGCGGTGGTGATGATGCTCATTGCCATCGGCTTGCTCGCCGGCCTCATCGGCTTCCTCGGCAACCGCTTTGTCACGCCCATCATCATACGTCTCGTCGAAAAGACCCACACGGCCATCGACGACTATTTCCTGAACAAGCCCGTCCTCAAGTCGCTCTGGCACGTCCTCCCGGGTTTCATTTTCTACCTGCTGTTTCCCTACTGCCTGTCGCCCGACCGCGAGGCGACGGCCTACCGTTTCGTAGAAGCGGGCGCACGCATCTACATCACGGTCGCATTCATCATGTTCATCAAGTCGTTCCTGACCAATCTTTCCACTTACACCACGGAGCAGGAACGTTTCCGCAATCATCATCTGGTAGGCATCATTCAGTTTCTGAAACTGCTGGTCTACAGCCTGGGCGGCATCGTCATCATTGCCATACTCTTCGGGAAAGACCCGCTGAATCTCATCGCCGGACTGGGTGCGGCTGCAACCATTCTCATGCTGGTCTTTAAGGACTCGATACTGGGCCTGGTGGCGGGTATACAGCTTTCGGCCAACAAGATGCTGAAGCCGGGCGACTGGGTTACGATGAAGCGCCTCGACATTAACGGCATCGTGGAGGAGGTTTCGCTCACGACGGTCAAGGTGCGCAACTTCGACAACACCATCTCGACCGTCCCGCCCTACACCCTGGTCAGCGACTCCTTCCAGAACTGGGAGGGGATGAAGGCCAAGGGGGCGCGCCGCGTGAAGCGTGCCCTGTACATCGACATACACACCATCCACTTCTGCGCACAGGAGGAGCTCGACGGACTTTACCGGAAAAAGCTCATCACCAAGTCGGAATACGAAAACGAAACGGCGACGACGAACCTGACCCTGTTTCGCCACTACGCCGAACGCTTCCTGGCGCAGCAGCCCGACGTCCTGGGCGAACAGGACAACACCTGGCTCATGGCGCGACAGCTGGAGCCGACGCCCAACGGCTTGCCGGTAGAGCTGTGGTTCTATTTCTCCGAAACGCAATTTGTGCGCTACGAACAGCTTGCGGCCGAATGTATGGAGCACCTCATCGCCATGCTCGCCGTATTTCACTTGAAACACTACCAATACCCCACAGACACCGGCCGCTACTTCCCGCAAACACCGCCCGTTGCCTGATTGCCATCTATGAAACCGAACGAAAGAATTGTATGGCTGGACACGGTCCGTCTCGTAGCCATGTTTACGGTCGTGATGTGTCACTGCACCGACCCGTTTAATTTCTGTCCCGAGCCGGCGCCGCCCAACATCGCAGACATCAAGTGGTGGGGCGCCGCCTACGGCGCGGTCCTGCGCCCCTGCGTACCGCTCTTTGTCATGATTACGGGCGCGCTGCTGCTGCCTGTGCGGCAAGAGGCAGGCCCCTTCTACAAGAAACGCATCGGCCGCGTGTTCTGGCCTTTCCTCATCTGGTCCGTCGTCTACAACTTCTTCCCGTGGTTGACGGGCGTGTTGGGCTTCGCGCCACAGGTCATCCTCGACTTCTTCCTCTACGCCGGCGACGTCGTTACACGGCAGGACCTGGGCACGGCGATACGCAACGTCAGTACCATCCCGTTCAACTTCTCGCCCTTGGCCGTTCACATGTGGTACATCTACTTGCTCATTGGGCTCTACCTTTACCTCCCCATTTTCTCGGCCTGGGTGGAAAAGGCCAGCGAGCGGGCCAAGCTCTGGTTCCTCATGGCCTGGGGCGTCACGCTCTTTGTGCCCTACTACCGCGCCTTTGTCGATCCGTACATCTGGGGAGCCTGCTCGTGGAACGAGTTTTCCATGCTTTACTACTTCGCCGGCTTCAACGGCTACCTCCTATTGGGGCATTACCTGCGTCACCACCTGCCGCGCCTGCGACTGACGCTGCTCGTCGGCATCCCGGTTTTCCTCGTCGGCCTGCTGGTCACGTTCACCGGCTTCCGGTACATCACGACGCAGCCCAGTTATACGCCGGAACAGCTCGAACTCTTCTTTTACTACTGCTCTCCGAACGTAGTCATGATGACCGTTCCCGTATTTCTGATTTGTGCGCACGTCCCCGTCCGCTCTACGGCCGTTCGCAAGGCCCTGGCCAACCTGACGCTGTGCGGTTTCGGCATCTACATGATCCACTACTTCTTTACGGGTCCGTCTATTCTGCTGGCCAGGGCCATAGGGCTCCCGTTGGGACTTCAGATTCCCCTTGGGGCCGTCGTGGCTTTTGCCGTTTCGTGGCTACTGGTACTCCTGCTCCGCAAAGTCTTTGGCCGATACGCCCGCTACGTTACGGGGTAAGGTCTGCGGCATGACCGCTTCCCCTCCTGTCCCCGCAACGCCGGCGCAACGTACGGCCGCCACGGGGCTAAGGCCCGTAAAAACAGTCCCTATTCCCGTAAAAACTGGAATAGGGACTGTTTTTACGGAGATAGGGACTATTCGTAGCGCACCGGTCGCGCTTACGTGCGGCATACAAGTGATCGCCTTCCTCCACTATATTTCAAACCATATAGTCGGGAGAAAGGCGGACAACCGTAAGGAGGACGAAAGCCTCTACTATGAAAATTCAGTTATTTACGCGTGTAATAATTGTTTCCGGCATTGCCGTAACCATAGCTATAACCAAAACGATAACTGCCATAGCTACCGGTGATGCACTTCGTCGCATTCAACACCATCACCATGTTGTTGTACTGCTTTTCCTTATACATCCCGTTCACGTCCGGCAGGGCACGGCGGTCCATCAAACCGGCACGAACCACGAAGAGTGTAATGTCGGCATAGTCCTTTATGATGGAAGCATCCGCAACAATCTCGATGGGCGGGCAATCCAGGAAGATGTAGTCGTAGTGAGGCTTCAATTTTTCTATCATCTGTCCCAGGCGTTCGCTCAACAGCAACTCCGCCGGGTTGGGCGGTATCACGCCCACGGGCAATACGTCGAAGGCGCCGTCGAAGGCATCGTGCATCACGAGGTTGTCCAGATCATCGACCAAGCCACTAAGATAGGCCGAAAGTCCCTGCTGCCCCATCTTCATTCCCGCAGCCTTGCTCAAGGCGGCCATACGCAAGTCCGCGTCAATCACCATGACGCGCTTCCCTTTGATAGCCATAGCCTGCGACAGGTTCAGGGAAATGAACGACTTGCCGCTGCCGGGATTGAACGAGGTAACCATGATGACATTCGTAGACAGTCCGGTGGTGGCGACATAGTAGTCCAGCTTGGTGCGGACAACGCGGAAGGCTTCGTTGACAATGTTGCGGGTGGACTTGTGAACGACGACACCGCGCTCCACCTTTTTCCGTTTCTGCCACCAGTGGCGAGGACCGGAGAGGTCCGGAATCTCGCCAAGGAACGGAATATCCAAATCCTCCAGGTCCTTACGCCCGCGAACGGTATAACTGTACGTTTCACGCAAGTACAGTATCACTCCGGGAATGAGCAGTCCCATCGCGAAAGCGACCAACAGGATCTCTTTCTTTCGGGGAGAATCAGGCTGTCCGCTTCCGTAAGGCGGCTGGATGATGCTCGTATTCCACGCCGTAGAGGTACGGGAAAGCTCGTTTTCCTCACGCTTCTGGAGCAAGAATATATAGAGGGACTCTTTCACCTTCTGCTGGCGCCCGATGGCCATCAACTGCTCGGCCTGACCGGGACTACGGGCGAGCTGTGAATTAATATTGCGGTCGGATTTCTCCACGTTGGCGATTTGACTCTTAATCTGCTCAATCACATTCTCCAACGAACGGAGGATAGAGACCTTCTGCTGGGCCAGACTGCGGTCCAGCTCCTGAATGAAGTCGGCATGCTCGGTCGTATTTTCCAAATAGCTGTTGCGCTCCAACATAGTGCGGTTGTACTCCACAATAGCATTCTCGACGCCCGCACTGGGGATGCCCGTATTCGTAGGCAACAACTGGTCCTTGTTGGAGTTGTTGTTCATGTACTCCAGCATGTACTGCGCCATGGCCAACTGATTGGAATAATCGAGCAACAATTCATAGTTGCGCCCACTCTGCGCCATGTCCTTTTCCAAGACGGCCTGAATGTCGGGCAAGAGATTCTTGCTCTTGAAATCGGAAATCTGCTTATCGACATCACCCAACTCTTTTGAAAGCGTTTCCAGGCGGTCCGTGATAAACTGCGACGTACTCTGCGCCATACGGTTCTTGTCACGGACCCAGTTTTCGCTATAAACTTCGATTAACGTAGTCAGCACGTCGTCTGCCCGAGCCGGAATTTCATCGGAGAGGCTGAGATTGAGCACCGTGGCGTCCTTCTCACTCAGCGTAACGGAAAGCCGGCCGGAATAGACTTTCGCTATTGCGGACAAGGGGTACTTGACAATCTGGAACTCCTTGCCGGCAAACGCATCGTCCCAGGCCGGAGACTTCTCTATCTTGACAGCACCGAACGGTGTGTTGAGCAACTGGCCCATACGCCCCCGGACGTCGGTCTTAGGGAAAGCGGTATTGGGGGACTCGAAGCCGGTCAGGACAACTTCTTCTTTTTCTTCAATCTTACGACAAAGGTAAAGCCGGTCTCTTCGCCCGGCGACGAAGCAAAAGTCAGTTTCAACGGAGCGTCGTTATAAAAAGGGCGCATGTGGAGCCCGTCCGCCGTCAGCATTTGCAGGTCCAGGTGCAACCGCCCTACGGTTTTCTCCATTAAGATGGGGGCCGACAGCGTCAGTATCTCATTATTTATATTCGTATTGCCGCCCAGCATCCCCAAGTCCTGGAAATTCTGAAGCATACTTCCGCTCCCGCCCTTAGAGTCGTCCTCGCGAATCAGCAGTTGTGTTGACCTTGTAAATATAGGGGTAGAACGAAAAATATAAAAGACCGCAACGCCCAGCGCTATCAACACGCAACCGACAAACCAATACCATCGCGAGAGAAATAGCGCCAACACATCCTCCAACCCTAAGACTGTCTCCTGTTTCTTGAACTTTTCTTCCATTGCACACTTTGTTTTTTTCCTACAAATGTGGGCAAAGGTACAAATTATATGCAATTTTCCGGAAACATAAACAAAAATATATGTTGCAGTTACCTATTTAACTGCAACCAAGACGGAATAGCCGCTCCGACTATTACCTTTCTGCCTCGGACGCGGCCTTTTTCCGCCGCCTTACCTGGAACAAATCGCGCAAATTAGTGAAGTCGCGGCTCAGCCGGATGCCGATACCCTGGGTAGTAAGGGCCGACTTCGTAAAATAGCGGTCGTTCGTCTCGCTATAGGCTTTCAGACTCACGCTGCCAGACGGCGTCAGCAGGTACTGTATGTCGAAATCGCCGACAAAATTGGTTGTGGACGTCGGGCGGTCACGGTAGCCGAAGTTGCCGTTGATCAGGAGGCGGTTGTTGAGGAGGTGTCCCGAGAGCAAGCCTGCCACTTCCATGTCGCTCCATCCGATTTGCCCCGTGCTCAGGTTGGTGCCGAACGACCAGTTGGAGTAGCCTATCGCCCCGGCGATGATGTCGTTCAGCTGGCTGCTCAGTGTCGACGACAAGAAGGACTTCATCGCGACGGAACTTTGGGATTGTCCGCCGGCCGCGGCTTCGGTCGAGGCGAAGTTATAAGTATAGAAGCGGCCTACGCCCAGCAAATATATAATCTGCATGTTGAGGTCTTCCTCCGTTGAGATGAGCTGCCGCACCATTTGCGCGACGTCTTCACTCACGTCCGGCAAATCCAAATCGAAGCTCACCTGCGGCGACTTTACTTTCCCGGTGAGGTTCAAGATACAGTCTGCCCGCACGGAGTTGTCGCTGAAATTTGCGCCCAGTCCCAAATCGGCCAGCGAAGCCGACGGCACCGTATAGGCCGCCTGGAGATTCAGGTCGCCGTTATAAGGGTCGCCGGAGAAATTAATCGTGCCTCCGGAGCGGAAGGTAAAATTCTTACGGATGGCGTTCTGGATGCTCATGCGATACGTGCCGTGCGACACGGTAAAGGTGCCGAACATCTGGAAACCACCTTTGTTATAGAACGTTGCACGGATGGGGCCGCTGCCGCTTAGGAGCAGGTGGTCGCCGGCTTTCTCGTCCGTGAAGACCCGTAGCGTAGCCGCCGGATTCATATCAATGACAAAATTCAGGTATATGTTATTGTTCGTCTCCTCCTGTTCCGCCTGCCGCAAAGTATCGGGCAATTGCCGGGGCGCCTCTTCGCCGACCACTGCGGACTGGCTTCGGGAGAGCGAATCCGGCAGCGCGGGGCGCAATTCCAGCAGCCCGTTTTCGCTAAACGTTTCGGGCGTGTTCACGATGTAAGTCAGGAAAGTTCCGCGGTCCGGCCTCAAATCTATATCCGCACTGATTGTCCCTGGAAAGCCGTGGAGCCGTACGCGCCCCGTACCGTAGACGTTCGCGTAGAAAGGCATGTCGACGGAGCGGCCCTTATCGTAGACGTGAAGCTGATTTGCCGTGACGTCGAAGTCATACCGGATGTTCTTGATGTGCGTATGGCGCATGCTTCCGCTAAACGTCCCGCTTCCACCGTCGCTATCGGAAACATTGAAATTCTCAAAGCTGAATTCTCCGGGGACTATCTTGACAACGCCGTTACTTAAATTGTAAGCCACGCCCGTAGCCAGGATTTCCGCCGACATAGAGGCCCGCTCCTCGCCCTCAAAGTCCAGCTCCTTGAACGGTCCGAAAATCCGGCAATAGCCAGTCGTCCGGCCGGCTACCCCACCGAGAATCTCCGAGACGTAACGGCGTAAAAAATGCAGATTAGTCTGTCGGCTCGACACGCGCAGGTCCAGCGCCTTCTCCTTAATTCCGACGTAGCCCTCCACCTGGGTCCGGCCGTCGATGCTGTCCTCGCGCATGTCCGCATCCAGATAAAGCCGCATGTCGTCAAAGCCGAGATAACTCTTGATGTAGGTCTGCCCCATCAAGCCCTCGTTAAAATAGAACTGCGGAATAGACAGGCGGGCCGTCGCAGAAAGTTTGCCGTTCGCGTCGGGGGCCACCGCGATGCGTCCCGTTGCCTGACCGGAAAAAGATACAGGCTTCAGGTCCACGAGGCTTAAAATATAACTGATGTCGAGTTTCTTCAGGCGAGCCACAATACTGTCCGACGTGTCGGGCGATACGCGGCCGTCTATCGCCAAAGCCTGGTCGGCGTGGCTCAAGAGGAACGAGTCCACGGACAAGCGTTCCCCTTCCCAGAGGAAGCGGCCCGAGCCCACCGTCCATATCGTGTCGGCGATGGCAATCCGGGTCGGGACAATCGTCGTCGTCACCCGCTCCTGTCCCCGACTGCCCGTCACGGTGGTCCGCGTACGCAACATTCCATAATACTTATGCGGGCCGCCATCGTCCCAACGAAGCTCGCTGTTCAGCTGTCCTCTCGTCGACTGGGCCGTAAAGGCCAGACGCATATCCGACGCGCCGACGCGTTTCACGGCCTGGGTCAGACACGTCATGTCGCCATCCTGTCCGTTCACGTAGAAGCGCAAGTCGCGCAGGGAAAAACCGCCGTAACGCAGTCCGACGGTAGAAGCGGCCACGGATACGCGCCCGCCGTCGCCGCGCAGGTTGCCCTGCAACGTGAGCGGACCGTCGAGGGCCAAGGGTACGTCCAGCAACTTTTCGAGGAAGTCCGTTTTATACAGACCTAAATAGAAATGCCACTGCGGAACGTCGCCGTCGGCAGCCGCTGCAGGCTTCGCGCCACGGGACGAGGCGACGGCCTCCTTGTCCCAAAGCTGCGTCAGCAGGTCACGGCAACTCTGCTTCAACGTCCTGACCGAGAGGGGACCATCCATTTCCGCGTGGGCAAAATCACTGGTCAGGCGCAAACGCGTACCGGCCGCCGAGGGCTGTAAGGTAAGGCCCAGAGAATCCAGCCGATAGGTCTCTTCCCCGCCCTCAGTGCACATCGTGAAGTCGGTTATCGCCGCGGCTCCGCTCAGGTGCTGCGGTTCCAGGCTGTTAAAGTCGGCCTGCACGGCAGAAGAGATGCGGGAGAGCCCGAAACGGTCCGTCAATCCCAGGACGGCGGGAGAAATATCATTGAACCGGGCACTGACCTTTGCCGTATGGAGACGTTTCCCGTCGAACTGTCCGACGAAATCGGCATTCAGTGTCAGATTCGGGTCCGCCGACTGCACGGCCGCGCTCAACTGCCGGCCGGCCCAGCGGGCCTTTGCCCGAATCTCGCCATACGGGCGTTCCTGGAAATTCATCCGGTCCACCAGCAAGGTCGCGTCGACCACGGGCGACTCGCGCCGGGTCAAGTCGAACGAGGTGTCCAGATGGAAGGCCAGGTCCGTAGGCCAGCGGCGGTTCTTCATAAACGGCGTCAACGAAAGCCCCGTGGAGGACAGTTGCAACGTATAGGCCCGGCCCAAACCGTGAAGCGAGGCATAAAGCGGCCCTGCGGCCGAAGTCAGTTCCGCATTGGCCTGACTGCGGCCGTTACGGACAAAATTTCCGGTCACAGTCAATCGTAGCGGGAAAGCCGCGCGCAGCGCCGCCGGCAACCTTTTCCCGGTCCACTCGCCTACGAGCCGCACCAGGCAGCTGTCTTCCAGGCTGCACTCCGACAGATCCAGGCGGAAGCGGTCCACCTGCTTTCCCTTCAGGGTCAGTTGCGCTTTCGCCTTGAGCGCATACCGTCCTTCGGCCTCCTGCAAGTCCAGCCCGGCCACGTCGATCTGCTCCGCCCGCTTGCTGAACGCCACGTCGCAACGCAGTTGCTGCCGGAACGGCTTCAGGGCCGGAACCAAAGGCGCCACGTCGGCGGTGGCGAAAGTCGTGGCCCGCAAACGGCCCTCGAAATTCAGCGTCTCGAAAAAGCGTTTCCGGTCGCGCAAGTCGTATTCGGCATGAAAGGCGTCCTCGACAATCGCCGTCCCGGGCAGGCGCAGTTCAAAGCGCGACAGGTCGCACTGCCGCCGGTTCGCCGCCAGGCGGAAAGACATCGAGCGGATCTCAAAACCGCACCGCTCCTTCATCCGAAAACTCCTGACGCGCAGATTCAGACTGTCCCTGGCAATTTCCCTCAGACTAATGTTCGCATCCAGCCTCGTCACGCTCAGGTGGGACGGGTCCAGTTGCCCCACTAGCGGGGCGCGGTAGCGCTCTTCGTAGCCCACCGTACAGCGACGGAGTATCAGGGAGTTGATGTGAAAATCCCACTGGCGCTTTTTCGGCTTCCTGTCCTTCGAGCGAAAGGCTTCTATCACAAACTGAAAATTCGTGGGCCCGTCCGCCCGCTGCCTGTACAGATTCACCGTCGCGTCGAGCAGCGAGACGGTGCGCAACGTGATGTGCCCCCGCAACAAAGGCAGGTATTCAATCTTCGCGGACAAGAGGCCGGCCTCCAATAAGGGAGCGCCCTGCCGGTCTTCGACAACAACGTCATGAAAAGTCAGACGATTGAACAGGCCTATCTCGACACGGCCCACGCGTACCTCCGTCTGCAACTTGTCGGCCAACCAACCGGCGGCCCACCCTGCCAGGCTTTGCTGGAAGGGTGAGAAATTGAGCAGCAATAGCAACAACAGGTAGCCCCCCAAGAGGCTACCGGTCGTTATTCTCAATATTTTTTTCAGCCGTTTGATGGAATACGCACTGCCCGCGGGGCAGCCCTCCGGATTAAAGGATTAAACGGTATCAGAAATCGTCCTGGGCATACTCCTTGGCCAATCCGCCCTCGCTGGTCTCGCGATAGAGCGACGGCAGGTCGTGGCCCGTCTCTTTCATTACTTCCACCGTCTTGTCAAACGAGATGCGGTGAATGCCTTCCGCGTAGGTGGCGTAAATGTTCGCGTCGAGCGCGCGGGCCGCCGCATGGGCGTTGCGCTCGATGCAGGGAATCTGGACCAGCCCACAGACGGGGTCGCACGTCATACCCAGATGGTGCTCCAGGCCCATTTCGGCGGAGTACTCAATCGTAGCCAGGCTGCCGCCGAAAATGTAGTTCGCGGCAGCGGCCGCCATGGCGCACGCCACGCCTACCTCGGCCTGGCAACCGGCCTCGGCGCCCGAGATGGAAGCCCGGCTCTTGGCGATGTTGCCAATCAGGCCCGCCGTAGCCAAGGCGTGGTAAATGCGCCGGTTCGTAAACTTGCGGCTCTTCTGGATATGGTATAGCACGGCCGGGACCACGCCGCTGGCGCCACACGTAGGCGCCGTGACAATCAGTCCGCCGGAGGCGTTCTCCTCGCTGACGGCCAGGGCGTAGGAAAAGACGAGGCCGCGCGTTTGCAGGTTGGCCCCGTAGCCCATCGCCTTGATGTAGTAGTCGGGGGCCTTGCGGCGCAGGCGCAGACTGCCGGGCAGGACGCCCTCGTGCTCAATGCCGCGCTCCACGGCGTCCTTCATGACGCTCCACACCTCGGCCAGGTAGTCCCAGATGCCGCTGCCTTCGCGCTCCTCTACGTACTCCCAGTAGGTCTTGCCGCGCTCGCGACACCAGTCCTGGATGCTCGACAGGCGGTCCAGTTCGTAAATGTCCGGCGTGTCCAGCCGGTTCACGCCCTCCTCGGCCAGGGCACCGCCGCCTACGCTGAACACGGTCCAGGCGTCGCGCCCGTTGCCCTCGTCGTCGATGACTTCATACTTCATGCCGTTCGGATGGAAGGGCAAAACGACGTCGGGCAACCAGACGATTTCCGTCCGGTCCTCGCCCAGGACCTGATTGATGGCCCAGTCCGTCAAGTGCCCCTTGCCCGTAGCGGCAAGACTGCCGTAGAGCGTCACGCGAAAGCGTTTGGCGTCGGAATGTTTCGCCAGATACTGCTCGGCGGCAATGCGCGGCCCCATCGTGTGACTGCTCGAAGGCCCGCGACCAATTCGATATAACTCCCGTAAACTTTTCATTGTTGTATATCCATGTAGGTTTGTTCGTGTTCAAAGTTCCCTTGAGGCTGTCCGCACGGGCCTTAGCCGAGTTTTTACGGGGCTAAGGCTCGTAAAAACGGGAATAGGCCCCGTCGGCGCAGAAACAGGCCCCGGCTGTGCGGTCACCGGCCGCGCGCCGCGTTTGCCTGCGGGCGGCCGTGCCACGCCCGCCGGGCTCAGCCCTCCTTCAGGATGCCGCGCCGGTAGGCCGTCAGCAGGTTTTCCAAGTCGGCAATCTGTCCGCGCAGCTCCTGACCGATGTCCGTGTCGCTTACCATTGCGCGGTGGCCGGTCAGTTCCACAATCTGCGTGGTGCTGCGGATGTCCGTCCCGTTCAGGATGGCTTCTTCCGTCGAAGAGAAGGGTTCGTGCTGGACCAGCTGGAAGCCGCGGCTGTGGTAGACCAGCGTGTAGCCGGCTATACCCGTCGTGTTGTGGTAAGCCTTGGCGAATCCGCCGTCGATGACCATGAGCTTCCCACCAGCCTTGATGGGATTCTCGCCATTACCGGCGCGCACCGGAACATGGCCGTTGATGATGTGGCGATGGGGCCCGACGACGCCGAACTCGTCCAGCAGCCGGTCGCAAACGGCCTCGTTGTCGCGCAGCTTGTAGTACCAGCCCTTTTCCTCGTGGTGCGTCTCCTCCTCCTTGATGAAGTAGCGCTCGAAAGTAGCCATCTTGGACTTGTCGAACAGCGGAGAGTCGGGGCCGCACCAGAGATACCAGAAGAAGTCTATGGCCGTGCGTTTCTCCGCCTCGTCCACTTCGGCGTCGAACGAGGTCCGGACCATCTGCTCTACGCGGTTGAGCAGATCGGCGCCGCTGAGTTCGTCGTCGCCTATGCGCACCTTGCGCAGGCTGCCGTCCTCGTTCATGGGCACCGAGGCGTGGAACAACAGATTCGAGTTGTAGATGCCGTACATGCTTCCCCGCGACAAGAGGCAGTTGACGTGGCGCTGCAGGTGCTCGCTGATGAGGAACGAATGACAGAGGCGGCGCATCAGGTCGGCTTCCTCGGGGCTGAGCCGATAAGGGTCGGCCGGGTCAATCGTCGGGAAGTTGCGGTCCAGCAAGGCGTAGCGATGACCGTCGAGCGCTATCTCGCCGGCCGCATAGTCCACCTTGTCCAGAAGCATACGGTCGTCCATCCCCCACTCGGGATGCTGGCGGTAGAGCTGGCCCTCCAGTTTGAACTGAATAACGGTCATGGCCTTGTGCATCTGCGTGATGAGACGCACCGTCTTCCCGTTGGGCTCCTCGGCGGTGGGGTCTATGCGGGGAACGAAGAGCTGGCACGGGTCGTCGGCGTAGGTCTCCATGGCAAAGGTGGCCAGCGGAACCATATTAATGCCGTAGCCCTCCTCCAGGGTCTGCGTGTTGGCATAACGCAGGGAGAGGCGCAGCACCGTAGCGATGCAGCAGAGGTTGCCGGCCGCGGCGCCCATCCAGAGTACGTCATGATTGCCCCACTCTATGTCCAGGTGGTGGTACTTACAGAGCGTGTCCATGATGAGGTGGGCCCCGGGACCGCGGTCGTAGATGTCGCCCAGGATGTGCAGGCGGTCGATGGCCAGGCGCTGAATCAGGTAGCAGATGGCTATGATGAAGTGGTCCGCGCGCCGGGTCTTGATAATGGTCTGAATAATGACGTTGAAATAGGCCTGTTTGTTGTGGTCCTCCGTAGATTCGTGCAGGAGTTCCTCAATAATGTAGGCGAACTCTTCGGGCAGGCTCTTCCTCACCTTCGAGCGGGTGTATTTCGAGGAAACGTTCCGGCAGACCGTGATGAGCTGGTTGAGCGTCGTCTGGTAATAGTCGGCGATATGCTCATCGGTCTGCTTCACCAGCTCCAACTTCTGCTCGGGATAATAAATCAGCGTGCAGAGGTCTTTCTTCTCCTGCTCGCGCAGCGTATTACCGAAGAGTTCGTTGACCTTACGCTTGATATTGCCGGAAGCATTGCGCAACACGTGCTGGAAGGCCTCGTTTTCTCCATGCAGGTCGGCCAGGAAGTGCTCCGTCGACTTGGGCAAATGGAGAATAGCCTCCAGGTTGATAATCTCCGTCGTGACGCTTGAAATCGTAGGGAAGTCGCGCGCCAGCAGTTTGAGAAAGCGGAGATCGTCCTTTACATTTTTCAGAGATTCGTTATAAGGTGTAGTCATTCTTCCTTGGATTTATGACGAAGCATAGCGGGCAAAATGCGCTGCCACTTACCGCCTGCCGGGCGCAGGTTGACGGCGGCATTGTCCCAATAGGTCGGCCAGCCACAGAATATTCCGCCCAAAAACACGACTTTGATGCGATGCAGTCCGCCCTCGAGCGCCATTTGGGCATTATTGCGCGAGAAGCGGGGGACAGAGTCCATGGAATTGTCGATAAGCAACCGGCCGTCTATCCACACTTGATTGTTGTTCGAGGAAAATTCGTAGACGCCGTCCGACGGAATCTGCACGTAGCCCTCGGCAACGGCGGCGTAGTTCTTTACGTTGCGCACACTCGAAGGTACCCGGGTCTGCGTCCGCAACGCTTCCAGGCCCTGCACTTCCTTCGTCTCGTCGGCCTGTGCTGGCAGCTGGTAAGGCGAAAGATAGGTGCCGCGGAAAATTGCCATATCCAGACCGGCTTTCAGCCCTGTGGTGTCGGCCAGGGCCGGAGAGAGCGTCTGGCGCTGGATTTCGATGGTGCGCACGGGGCTCATCAGGCCGCAGGGAAGAACGGTTGCCGCGCGCAGGTTCGTCGTCGACGTAATCGTCAGCGGTTGGGTGTAGCGCGTAGAGTTTACAGTCGGGTCTGTTCCGTCTGTGGTATAAACGATGGGGAGAGGACGCGGGGTGTCCTTGAATACGAGTTGCAGGCTGTCCACAAAGGCCAGGTGGTTCAGGCTGCCGTTGGCCAGCTCGGGCTGCGGGATGTGGAAATTGATATGATGGGCCCGCAAACGCAGGGCAGCATCGCCGTCGACACGGCGAATGAAGTCCGGCAGATTTTTCCGCTCGGGGTTGGTCCAGCCCACTTCGGCCAAAGCCAGGGCACGGGGATAAAGGCGATATTCCAGTACGGCAGGCGTGTGTATGTATTCACTCCAGCAGTTGGCCTGTACGCCCATGATGAGGTGCTCACGCCCTGTGCCCTGCAACTCCTGGGGAACGGGGTCGTAGGCATAAACGGTCTGCAGAAGCGAAGTACCGCCGATAGACGTCGGCTCGTTCACGGGGTCGCTCTGGAAACGGTCGAAATAGAAGCCGTGACTGGAAGGCGTCATGAGCACAGGATGTCCGGCCCGCGCCGCCTTGATGCCGCCTTCTTCGCCTCGCCAGGACATCACGACGGCCGTTGTGTCGAGATTGCCGCCCTCGAGGATTTCGTCCCAGCCGATAATCTGCTTTCCCTTTTGCTTGAGATAGTTCCCGATGCGCCCGATGAGGTAGCTCTGAAGCTGGGCCTCCTCGGTATATCCTTCAGTCCGCATCCGCTGCTGGCAACTGTCACAACGTTCCCACTCACCGCGCGGAGATTCGTCGCCTCCGATGTGAAACAGTTTCCCCGGGAAAAGGGGAACCATCTCGTCGATGACGTCCTCCAGGAACCGGTAGGTGGTCTCCTTCCCGGGACAGAACACGACGTCCTCTACGCCCCAGATGATGCGCGGCGTCATGCTGTCGCCCTTACAGGACAGCCAGGGGAAAGCGGCAATGGCCGCCATGCCGTGGCCCGGCATTTCCAACTCGGGAACAATCTCCACGTGGTGACGCCTGGCAAAGTCGACGACCTCGCGTATTTCCTCCTGCGTGTAGTAACCGCTGGTGACGGAACCGTCCCCCTCCACGCGGCGGCTTCCCTTCTCCACGAGTTGCGGATATTTCTTGATTTCGATGCGCCAGCCCTGGTCGTCGGTCAGGTGCCAGTGAATGCGATTGATTTTATAGGCAGACAACATCTCGATCTGCTTCTTCACGGCGTCGACCGGTAGGAAGTGACGGCACGGGTCAAGCATCACACCCCGATAAGCAAAGCGGGGATAGTCCTCGATACGGACACAGGGTATCTGCCACTGGACCGGCGTCGTCACCAGCGTTCCGTTTTCCACCTGGGGCGGGAGCAGTTGCAGCAGGGTCTGTGCGGCGTAATAGAGGCCGTCGGACGTGGAGGCCCGGGCCGTTACCTTGTCGGCCGAGACCTCAAGGGTATAAGCCTCGGCACCTGTGACGGATTTGTCTATCTCAAAGGTGACGGTTCCTGCACGCCCGGCTTTGCCTTTCTCGAACGGGAAGCCGGTGACGCGGGCTACTTTCTCCCGGAAGTAGCGGGCCGTCTCTTCCGCCTCCTTGCCCTTGCAGGCGATTTTAGTCTGGGCCGTCAGGAGGAATGTCCCTGTGGAAACGTCCATTTTCTGAGGCGTCGGAATGACATTAATTGTCTGAGCGGACAGATTGCCGCCGCCAGCGCCCAATGCGATACTCGCCAGGAGCAGGACTCGAATGAAAAAATTGCCTTTCATGGTTGGGTCTTAGATTTAATCAGTTGGTTTCTTTCGATGGATTATCGGACTTTCTCCGCCGCGAGCCGTGGTGTTTTTTCTTCGTATGCGTGGGCTGCGACGAAGGGGCTCCTTTTTCAGCGGAAGGTGCCGCGGAGCGCGGATGGCGCTTGCGGCCCGTGCGCGGCTTACCCTTGCCGTCGCCGGGAAGCGGGGCGCTCAGTCCTTCGGGCAGGGCAGCGCGGGGAATCTTTTCCCCCATCAGGCGCTCAATACTCTGCAGCGCCACGCGGTCACGCTCGCCGACGAAGGTAATAGCCTGACCGTCACGGCCGGCACGCGCCGTTCGGCCTATGCGGTGCACGTAATCTTCTGCGTCGCGCGGAGCGTCAAAATTCAGTACCAGCTTGATGTCGTCAATATCGATGCCGCGCGCCACAATATCGGTAGCCACGAGGACGTCTATTTTCCGGGCCTTGAACTTTAGCATCACCTCGTCGCGCTCTTTCTGGTCCAGGTCGGAGTGCATGGCCGCAACGTTGTAGCCTAAGCGGGCGAGCGTGATGTTCAGCTCCTTGACTTTTTGCTTAGAGGACGCGAAAAGAATCACCCGTTCCGGGGGCTGCTGCTTGAAGATCTGTTTCAAGATGGTCACTTTGTCTTTGTCGCGACAAAGATACACACTTTGGTCAATCTTTTCCACGGGCTTTGAGACGGCGATGCGTACCTCGGCCGGATTGTGCATGATGTTACGGGCCAAGGTGGAAATCTTATCCGGCATGGTCGCCGAGAACAGAATCGTTTGGCGGTTGGCCGGAAGGTGCTCGATAATTTTCATGATGTCTTCGCTGAAACCCATGTCCAGCATTCGGTCGGCCTCGTCCAGTACGAGGTGCGTCGTCCGGCTCAGATCCAGCGTCCCCAGGTTCAAGTGTGTTATCAGCCGGCCCGGGGTGGCGATGACGATGTCCGCTCCCCGTGTCAGGCTCCTCCGTTCCTGCTCATAGCGCACGCCGTCGTTGCCGCCATAAACGGCAACGCCGTTGATATCCATATAATAGCCGAAGCCCTCGAGTGCCTGATCGATCTGTCGGGCGAGTTCGCGCGTCGGCGCCATGATAAGGCAATTCACAGCATCGGCTGGATGAGGGTCGCGGCGCAGCAGGGTCAGCAACGGCAGCAGATAGGCCGCAGTTTTTCCCGTACCGGTCTGCGCAATTCCAATCAGGTCCCTACCTTCCAATATATAAGGAATACACTGTTCCTGTACGGGCGTGCATTCGTCGAAGTGCATGTCGTACAATGCGTCTAACAAATCCTCATTCAAGTCTAAGTCTGTAAATTTCATCTTTCTTCTTTCGGATTAAACGTCTGTCATTCTTTTCATAGTCTATCGCCTACTCCGGTGTCCGCTTATACAAGACGAAAGCGATCACGAGGAAAACGATATTCGGAATCCACACCGCGATGCCGGCCGGGAAGCCGGCGTTGGTGGCAAAGGTCGCCGAGACCGTCTGAAACATGATGTAGGTAAAACTCAAGGCGAGGCCCAAGCCTAAGGATATGCCCATGCCGCCTTTGCGTTTCTGGCTCGACAGGGACGCACCGATCACGGTCAGGATGAATGCGGCAAAGGGCATGGCGAAACGCTTATGATATTCTACCTCAAACATACTGACATTCGGCGCGCCGCGCAGTTTTTGCTTGGTGATGAACTCTTGCAGCTCGGGCAGGGTCATCGTCTCCTGCTGATTCTTCACGTAGAAGAAGTCCGAGGGCTCCATCATAATCATGGTATCCAGCTTTTCGCCGCTGGTAATCTCCTCGCGCATTCCCTTAAAGGTACGGATGCGGTACATACGGAGCGACCAGCTGTAGCGTCGGTCTGAAAGCGTGTCGTACTGGATATTTTGCGCCGTCAGGTGGGATATGAGTTTCTTGTCCTCGAATTTGTCCAACGAGAAGCCGTACCCGCTCTTCGTCACGTTGTCGAAGTGCGTAATGTAAGCCACCACGCCGGTATCGACCTGCATCTGGACGTTCTCCACCGTAGACAAACTTTTCTTTTTAATATATGCGTTCTCGAAATTCACACGGGAAACGTTGCCGCGCGGTATCACGTATGCGCCGAGGACAAAGGTCACGACGGCGATAATAGCGGCCGAAATCAGATAGGGACGGAGCAGGCGCCTGAAGCTCATGCCCGTCGACTTCATGGCTATGATTTCGGAGTTGCCGGCCAGTTTTGTCGTGAACAGGATTACGGCGATGAAGACGAAAAGCGGGCTGAACAGGTTGACAAAGTAGGGGACGAAGTTCAGGTAATAGTCAAAGACCACCTTGTGCAGGGAGACGTGGCTCTGCGTGAACTTGTCGATTTTCTCATTATAGTCAAAGATAATCGCAATGAGTATGACAATGCCTATCAGGAACAGGTACGTACTCAGGAACTTTTTTATAATGTACCGGTCGATTCTGGTCGTGCGGAAGCCCCGCGTCGCCGAAAGGAAAAACCTTCCGACGGCGGCCCCCGCCCTTCTTACGCCCGCTATCAGCCTGGGCACGGCGCGTTTTTTCTCGGTCATACTACAGCCTGCGCGACAGTTTCTCTTTCATTGTCGTCATCCACGACAGATAGTCATCCTGCAAAATGTGGCGGCGTGCCTCGCCGACCAGCCACAGATAGAAAGCGAGGTTGTGAATGCTGGCAATCTGCATCGCCAGCAACTCCTTCGCCTTGAACAAATGGTGCAAGTAGGCCCGCGAATACTGCGTGTCCACGTAGCAAATACCCTGCGGGTCCACCGGCGAGAAGTCGTCGGCCCACTTCGCGTTGCGCATGTTCAGCACGCCTTCCGCCGTGAACAGCATCGCATTCCGGCCGTTCCGCGTCGGCATCACGCAGTCGAACATGTCTACGCCCCGCGCTATTCCCTCCAGAATGTTCACCGGCGTCCCCACCCCCATCAGATAGCGGGGCTTGTCCGTCGGCAGTATCTCGTTGACCACTTCTATCATCTCGTACATCGTCTCCGCCGGCTCGCCGACCGCCAGCCCGCCGATGGCATAGCCTTCGGCGCCGAAGTCGGCCGCAAACCGCGCGCTCTCTTGCCGCAGGTCCTTATATACGCATCCCTGGACGATGGGGAAGAGCGCTTGCCCGTAGCCGTAGCGGGGCGACGTCTCGTGAAAGCGTTGCCAGCAACGGCGCAGCCACCCGTGCGTCAGGTCAAGGCTGCGGCGCGCATAGGCATAGTCCGACGTGCCGGGAGGGCACTCGTCGAAGGCCATCACAATATCCGCGCCGATGGACCGCTCTATGTCCATCACCTTTTCCGGTGTGAAGAAATGCTTGCTCCCGTCGATGTGCGAACGGAACTCGCAGCCCTCCTCCGTCAGCTTACGGATACCGGCCAGCGAGAATACCTGAAAGCCGCCGCTGTCTGTCAGCATGGGCCGGTCGAAACCGTTGAAACGGTGCAGGCCGCCGGCCTTTTCCAGCACCGGCAGCCCGGGACGCAGATACAGGTGGTACGTATTTCCCAGGATTATCTGCGCCTTGATGTCCTCCTTCAGCTCGCGCGTATGGACACCCTTCACGCTGCCCAGCGTACCGACAGGCATGAAGATCGGTGTCTGTATGCGTCCGTGGTCCGTGGTGATTTCTCCGGCCCGTGCGGCCGAACCGGCGTCCGTATGTTGAAGTTCAAATGTCATTTTGCCTCTGCGGATTTGTCTGCATCTGGTTTTAACGAAAAGTCTACCGGGTGGTCCACCTTCTCGTCGAGAAGCGCGAAGCGTAATACCTCGTCCACGTTCTCTACGAAGTGGAACGTCAGCCCCTCGACGTAGTTGCTCTTAATCTCTTCAATGTCTTTCCGGTTCTCCTTGCTCATCACGATGTCCGTAATGCCGGCGCGCTTGGCGGCAAGGATCTTCTCCTTGATGCCACCGACCGGGAGCACCTTGCCCCGCAGCGTGATTTCGCCCGTCATGGCCGCGTTGGCGCGGACTTTCCGCTGCGTCAGGGCCGAAACTATCGACGTGGCTATCGTTATTCCCGCTGACGGTCCGTCCTTCGGCGTGGCCCCTTCGGGTACGTGGACGTGGATGCTCCAGTTGTCAAAAATCCGGTAGTCTATGTTCAGGCGGTCGGCATGCGACTTCACGTATTCGAGGGCCAGGATGGCCGACTCCTTCATGACATCCCCCAAATTGCCCGTCAGGGTCAGGCGCGGCGACTTGCTCCGGCTGATGCTGGTCTCTATAAACAGGATTTCGCCGCCTACGGCTGTCCAGGCCAGTCCCGTCACCACGCCGGCATAGCGATTGCCCTGATACTTGTCGCGACTGAACAGCGGCTTACCCAGCAGGGTCTCCACGTCGGCGGCCTTAATGACGCCGTCGGCGAAAGGCATGTGCTCCTCCACCGCCATGAGGTAGGCCGTCTTGCGGAATATTTTGTCGATTTGCTTCTCCAGTTGGCGGACGCCGCTCTCGCGCGTGTATTTCTCGATGATGTATTCCACGGCGGCGGGCGAGAACTTCAGCGGCGCGTTGTCGCCGAAGTCCAGCTCCTTCTGCTCGCGCGGGATGAGGTGGCGGCGGGCTATTTCCTTCTTCTCCTCGGTCAGATAGCCCTCCACCTCTATCAGCTCCATGCGGTCAAGGAGCGGTCCAGGGATGGTGTTGAGGCTGTTGGCCGTCGCTATGAACAGCACCTTCGACAAGTCGTAGTCTATGTCCAGGAAGTTGTCGTGGAACGCGTTGTTCTGTTCCGGGTCGAGCACTTCCAGCAGGGCCGACTGCGGGTCGCCGTTGTAGTTGTTCTGCGATACCTTGTCGATTTCGTCGAGGATAAAGACCGGGTTGTTGCTCTCGGCTTTGATCAGGCTTTTCACTATGCGACCCGGCATGGCGCCTACATACGTGCGCCGGTGTCCGCGGATTTCGGCCTCGTCGTGTATGCCGCCCAGCGAGATGCGTACGTACTTGCGCCCGATGGCTTCGGCAATGCTTCGTCCCAATGAGGTCTTGCCCACGCCCGGCGGGCCGTAAAGGCACAGGATGGGGGCCTTCATGTCCTTGCGCAGGCGCAGCATGGCCAGATGCTCCAGGATGCGCTCCTTCACCTTTTCCATGCCGTAGTGGTTGCGGTTCAGGATGCGCTCGGCGTTGCGGATGTTCAGGTTGTCCTTGGTCTCCTTCCCCCAGGGCAGGGAGACGAGCGTCTGCAAATAGTTCAACTGGACATTATAATCAGGACTCTGCTGGTTGATGCGTCCCAGCTTATCCACTTCCTTATTGAACGTCTCCAGGATGCGCGGGGGCATGGCCAGGGCCGCTGCCTGCTCGCGGAGCTGATTGACGTCCTCGTTCTGCGCCTCGCCGAGTTCGCTCTGTATGTTCTTGATCTGCTGTTGCAGGAAGTACTCCTTCTGCTGCTGGTCCAGCTCCTCGCGCGTCCGCATCTGGATGTTCTTCTTCAGCGTGGCGTACTGGCACTCGCGGTTCAGGATGGAGAGCAGGCGGTAGGCACGCTTTTTCTGGTCCTCCTCGGCCAGCAGCTGTGCCTTCTCCTCGAGCGGGAAGGGCAGGTTGGTGCAGATGAAGTTGATGAGGAACACGGGGTGGCTGATGTTGCGCACGGCAAAGACGGCCTCCTCGCGCACCGACTCGTTCATACGGAGCAGACGGATGGTGGCGTCCTTGCAGGCGTCGACCAGGGCGGCATACTCCTTGTCGTGTTCCTCGGGGAGCACCTCGTTGAGTTTCGTCACATGGGCCCGAAGGTAGGGTTTCGAGCGCGTAGTCTTGCCCACCTCGATACGGGCGTAGCTCTGGAGGATGACGGTGGTGGTGGCGTCGGGCAACTCGATGAGCCGCATCACCTTGGCAAAGACGCCGATGGGATAGAGGTCCTCGCGCGTCGGCGTATCGACCGAGGCGTCACGCTGGCACACCACGCCCACGAAGCCGCCGGTCTTGGCCGCCTGGCCCACGAGTTTGAGCGACGAGTCGCGCCCCACAACCACCGGCGCCACGACGCCGGGAAACAGCATCATGTTGCGCAGCGGCAGGATGGGCAGGATGTCGGCCACCTCCTTTTCAAAAAGATTGGATATATCTCCGTCAAAATCAGCAATCAGGGAAAACGGGTTTTGCTGAACTTCTTCTTTACTCATAGTTTAATATCGCAATTAAGACGTTAGTAAGTCGGTCCTCGCGGGCAGGAAGCCCGCCTCCTTTACTTAGCAAAAAACATACCAAACCTCAGGCACTCCGCGGCCTGCCAGGCCTGACATCCCGACTTTAGGGTCTACGACTTGCAAAGATACGGCTTTTTCTGAAACCGACCGCTTTCGTGCGCGCAGGAAAGAGGACGAAATTCTATGGGACCTCGTTTTTTTGCTGCCGGGCCATGCCGGGAAGCGGCAATTTGAGGGAAAAAGGCCCCGTCCGCTACGCCGCGTCCCTGTCCGGCGCAGGCGCGGCGCCACGCGGACAGTTGCGCGCGCCACGGGGCTAAGGCCAGTTTTTACGGGGCTAAGGCGCGTAGCGACGGGCCTTAGCCCCGTGGTTTCCCCCGGCAGGAGACGAAAAAAGCCCGGTAAGGGCGGCGGGCAGTGAAAGCCCCCGGTCAGCGGCGCCTTCACCGCCCGGAAAAAATTCCATACCTTTGCACCGCCCTTCACCAGCCTCTCTTCGTTATGGGAATGAACATTTTCGACTTCAAGCAGTTTCGCATTTACCAGGACCGGTGCGCGATGAAAGTGGGAACGGACGGCGTCTTGCTGGGCGCCTGGGCCGACGTGGCGGGAGCGGCCCGCATCCTCGACATCGGTTGCGGCAGCGGCGTGGTCGCTATCATTGTCGCCCAGCGCTCGGGGGCCCGAGTCACGGGCATCGACATCGACGGCCCCTCCGCCGGTCAGGCGGCCGACAACGCCCGGCTGTCGCCCTTCGCCGAACGTCTGCACATCGTCAAGGCCGACCTCCGCAGCTTCGACCCGGCGGAACGCTTCGACTGCATCCTGTCCAATCCTCCTTACCTCGAGGAGCCGCTGCTACCGCCCTCGGCGCGCCAGGCCGCCGCCCGCCACACGAGCGGACTGGACTTCGCGACGCTGATTCGCCACGCCGTACGGCTGATGGCCCCGGAAACCCGCTTCCAGGTTGTCCTGCCGCAAAACGCCGTTCGCCATTTCTCCGAAATCGCTCAAACGTGCGACCTGTTCCTCCGCCGACGGACGGACGTCGTCACCCGGAGCGGCAAAGCGGCCAAACGGGTCCTGCTCGACTTCGGCAACGTGAAGGGCTACGGCGAACCCATCTGCGACCGGCTGGTCCTCACGGACGAGAATGGACAACCCACGTCACAATACCGGGAACTGACGCGCGACCTGTACCTGGACCGATGAGCCGGACAACAACAGGAGCTCTGTCTCGGGGATTTAAGTTCTTGAAAATTACTTCACATCTTTTAGCAACAAAAAATCAAGTCGACTTTGCGAATTCGGTAATTATCGCTAATTTTGCGGCGGAAAAAAGTGCCGTCAATGCTTAAAAATCTTTTGAAATATCTCGCCGCAAGTTGCCTCTGTATCTCAGCAAGCATTGTCCCCAGTGCCGGACAGGATTTGCTGGCAAGCCAGGCTCCCATTGATAGAAAGTTAAAAACCGTAGACTCCGTTACGATGCAGCGCCTCATTCAGGATGAGGACCTGCTTTCGGGGCTGTCGCTCTATTCCTCCTGGAACAACAACACGACCCATTGCTATTCGTCGTCCGAATTGCCCGACAGCTTCAAGATAGACTTGCGTGGCTTCGCCATGCCGACCCCGAGCCGCAACATCACGAGCAAGTTCGGCTACCGCCCGGCCTTCCGCCGCAACCACAAGGGCCTCGACATCAAAGTCTACACGGGCGACACCATCTGCGCCGCCTTCGACGGAAAAGTCCGCATCGTCAAGTACGAACGCGGCGGCTACGGAAACTACATCGTTATCCGCCACGAAAACGGCCTGGAGACCATCTACGGCCACTTGTCCAAGCAACTCGTGAAAGTAAACCAGGAGGTGAAAGCCGGCGAGCCCATCGGCTTGGGCGGTAACACGGGACTTTCCTTCGGTTCGCACCTGCACTTTGAAACCCGCCTGCTGGGACAGGCCATAGACCCGGCCCTGCTCTTCGACTTTCCCAATCAGGACGTAACGGGCGACTTTTACGTATTCCATAAGGATGGCGGCAACAGCGACCGCAACTCGTCGAACGGCAGCAAGCGCTATGCTACTCACTACTATCAGGTGAAGAAGGGCGACAACCTGTCGACCATTGCCCGCAAGCTGGGCATCAGCCTGAAGAAGCTCTGCAGCCTGAACAACTTGAACCGCAACTCCAAGATACGGCCCAAGCAGATTCTTAAATACTGACACATTTAATCATTTTTATATCCGCCTCAGGCGAAAAGGGGAAAGGTTCACGGCAGGACCTTTCCCCTTTTAACTTAATATCTCCTCAGTTCCTCGCGGACTTTCCTAATTAATCCTTTGCCCGCGATCGCACCAAGGGGCAATATTACCCCATTTATTTGACGAAACATTAAGCTCACAGACTTATTTTAGTTAAATCCGATAACGCCGTTAAGATTCGGCCGTCGAGGGCGACGGGGAATGTTAACACTTCGCATATCTTTGCAGTATGAAAAAATCAACGATTTGGATTATCGCCTGCATCATGGGAGTAGCCCTGCTGACGCTGCTCTATCTTCAATTCCGCTATTTTGAAGAGGTGTACGATATGAGGAAAGAGCAATTCGGGGAATCCGTTACGCGCAGTCTGAACCAGACGGCGGAGAATCTGGAGGTTTCCGAGACGCAGGCGCGCCTGGACCATGAAATCATTGTCGGGAAAAATATCCAGGGAGCGGCCGACTCTATCCGCCGCCACATGCCGGTAGAATTCAACCAGCATGAGGAAACGGAATCGCCGTTCGAGGCCGGTCCCAATGCCATGGACACCCTGGGAGAACGCTCCGGCGAGCGCATCCTCTACCAGCAGGAACTGATGGACGAGATGCTGTCCCTACTCTATAAACCCTCCGACAAGACCCTGATGCAACGCCTCGACTTGAAGGAGCTGGACAGCAGCTTGAAGCAGGAGCTCAATAAGAACGGTATCAACCTGCCCTACCACTTCCGCGTGACGACGTCGGACGGCCGGGAAATCTTCCGTTGCCAGGACTACGACCCGACTGGCGAAGACGAAGCGTACCACCAGGAACTTTTTCCGAACGATTCCCGTGCGCAGATGGGAATAGTCTACGTGCATTTTCCCGATATGCAGCGCTACATCTTCTCGAGCGTGCGCTTCATGATTCCCGCTATCATCTTCACGCTGATAGTCCTCATCATGTTCTGCGTAACCATCTACACCATTTTCCGACAGAAGCGGCTCACGGAGATTAAGAACGACTTCATCAACAACATGACCCATGAATTCAAGACGCCGATCTCGACCATCTCCCTCGCGGCCCAGATGCTCGGCGACCCGGCCGTCATGAAGAGCCAGGTAATGTTCAATCACATCAGCGGTATCATCAACGACGAGACGAAGAGGCTCCGCTTCCAGGTGGAGAAGGTCCTGCAGATGAGCATGTTTGACAAGAAAGCGGCCACCTTTAAGAAAAAAGAGGTGGACGTTAACGACCTCATCTCCGACGTGGTCAATACCTTCCGCCTTAAGGTGGAAAGCTCCGGCGGTACCATCACGCCCAACCTGAACGCCACAGAGACGACCGTGTTCGTAGACGAGATGCACTTCACCAACGTCATCTTCAACCTGATGGACAATGCCGTCAAATACAAAAAGCCCGACACGGACCTGCAACTCGTCGTGACGACGGCCAACAAAGACGAAAAAGTCGTCATCACTATCGCAGACAACGGCATCGGTATCAAGAAGGAGGACATCAAGAAGATTTTTGAAAAATTCTATAGGGTCCACACCGGCAACCGCCATGACGTGAAGGGCTTCGGCTTAGGCCTGGCTTACGTCAAAAACGTAATCATGAACCTGCACGGCTCCATCCACGCAGAGAGTGAGTACGGAAAAGGAACGAAATTTATCATCACATTACCCATCTTTAAAAATAAGACATTATGAACAACGAAAAAATGAAAATCCTGCTTTGTGAGGACGACGAAAACCTGGGCATGCTTCTCCGCGAATACCTTCAGGCAAAAGGCTACGACACCGAGCTCTGCACGGACGGCGAGGCCGGCTACAAGGCCTTCTTGAAGGAGAAATTCGATCTCTGCGTTTTTGATGTCATGATGCCGAAGAAGGATGGCTTCAGTTTGGCAAAAGACATCCGCCAAAGCAACGAAGAGATTCCAATTATCTTCCTGACGGCCAAAACACTGAAGGAAGACATTCTCGAAGGCTTCAAAATCGGAGCCGACGACTACCTGACCAAGCCATTCTCGATTGAAGAACTGACCTTCCGCATCGAAGCTATTCTCCGTCGCGTCAAGGGCAAAAAGAATAAGGACCGCACCTTCTACAAGATTGGCTCCTTCACGTTCGACACGCAAAAGCAAATCCTGGCCAGAGGAGACGAACAGACGAAGCTCACCACCAAGGAGAGCGAGTTGCTCAGCCTGCTCTGCGCCCATGCCAACGAAATCCTGCAACGCGACTTTGCCCTCAAGACCATTTGGATTGACGACAACTACTTCAACGCGCGCTCCATGGACGTTTACATCACCAAATTACGTAAGCACCTGAAGGCCGATGAGAATGTAGAAATCATCAACATCCACGGCAAGGGCTACAAGCTCATTACGCCGGATCCCGAGTGCTAAATCCCGACGGGCCCCATTACGAGCCGCTCCCAGCATCCGTTGCGGAGCGGCTCGTTTTGTGTGTTGTACGCAATCGCGCTATAAAAAAACAAAAACCGGCCCCTGTTTGTCGCTAAATTCGTACTTTTGCCGGAAATAAGAAAATATCCGAACATGAAAGCCAGACACTACGGCCTCCTCCTTTTCGTTATCCTCACCATCTGCAGTGCGTTCTGCGCCTGCGACGACGACGATTCCTATGCCGACCGCCGCGAGCGCGAGCGCTCACAAATCAGCGCATTCCTCCAGAACGGCGTACAGATAAAATCCGAAAACAGCGACGAATACGTCCTCAACGTCCCGGGGAACATTAAAGTCATCTCCGAGAACGAGTTCTACGCCAACGACAGCACAACCGACGTCTCAAAGAACGAGTACGTATATTTTGAAAACACGGGCGTCTACATGCAGATTATCCGAAAGGGCACCGGCGAGAAGCTCGGCGAGGGCCGGGCCGCAACGATTATCAACCGCTACATCGAGTTTAACATTGCGACCGACACCATCCAAAGCACGAACCGCACCCAGGCGCTTTCCACCTCGCCCGATATTATGAACTGCATCAACAACTACGGCGTCTTCACCGCCAACTTTACCTCGGGCATGATGCTGACGCTCTACAACTCCAACTCCGTGCCGCCCGGCTGGCTCGTACCGCTCAGTTTCATCAACCTCGGGCGCCAGGACTCTGAAGAAGGCATTGCCCTCGTACGCCTCATAGTCCCCAGCACGCAGGGTCAGAGCGACGCTTCCTACGAAGTCTATCCCTGTTTCTACGAAATCAGCTATCAGCGCGGGCGCTAATCGCCGTCGCTCCAGATTCAGGCGTTCAGGGCACTTCAGCCGTCCGGCAGTCTCTTTCCACAGAGCCTGTCGGACGGCTGATTTTTTGCGCAGTCCTCAGTCCTGCTGCCCGTAGCTCAAGCCGCGGCAGCACTCCGTCGCCGGCCGTCAGCGGCGAAGCCGGACTAAAAACGCCGCTCGCCACCCGTATTTCCGCGCATCGCCCCACGGATATTCCGGCCCTTTTTCGTAATATTGCACAAGCCGGCCCCTGCCGCGCCGCCCGCAGCTGCTTCCCGGCCGCAACGTTCATATTCACCCTTTCCCCTATTCTTGTTTCGCTTATGACCCGCTCCCCGTTTCTTCCCCTCCTGCTGACCGCCGCGGCCGCTCCGCTACTGGCCCAGACCGCAGACCGTCCCAACATCGTCCTCATCCTTTGCGACGACATGGGCTTCTCAGACATCGGCTGCTACGGCGGTGAGGTTCGCACGCCCAACATAGACCGCCTCGCCGCCGACGGTATCCGCTTCAGCCAGTTCAAGAATACCGGCCGCAGCTGTCCTACGCGGGCGGCCCTGCTCACCGGTCGCTATCAACACGAGGTCGGCATGGGCTGGATGACGGCCGTCGACGAGCACCGGCCCGGCTACCGCGGACAAATCGCGGCCGACTATCCGACCATCGCCGAAGTGTTGCGCGCCAACGGCTATGCCACCTACATGACAGGGAAATGGCACGTCACGCTCGACTGCGCCTTCGGAGCGCCCAACGGCAGCTATCCCACGCAACGGGGATTCGACCGCTACTACGGCTGTCTGTCCGGCGGGGGCAGCTACTATAAGCCCACGCCCGTCTACAACGACCTGACGCCCATCAACGATTTCCCGGACGATTATTACTATACGACGGCCGTGTCAGACTCTGCCGCCGCATTCATTTCCCGTCACCCTGCCGAGCGCCCCATGTTTCTCTACGTGGCCTACTACGCTCCCCATCTTCCGTTGCAGGCGCCCCGGGAGCGCGTGGAACGATGCCTGGAGCGCTACCGTGTGGGCTACGACATGTTGCGCCGCCAGCGCTTTGCCCGCCAGCAGGCCATGGGGCTTGTTCCCCGCAACGCCACCCTGCCGCAATACGACCTCGAATTTGGCGGACACTGTCCGGCATGGGAAGAACTGACGGAGGAACAGCGCCAACAGTGGACGCGCGACATGGCAACCTATGCAGCGATGATTGAGATAATGGACGACGGCATCGGACAGATTTTCGAGGCCGTCCGGAAAAAGGGGATGCTGGACAACACCCTGTTCATTTTTCTCAGTGATAACGGCGCGACCAGCGAGGGCGGTTACCTGGGCCAGCTGATGGCCCACCTGAGCAACACGCCCTACCGCAGTTACAAGCAGTGGTGCTACCAGGGCGGCACGAGTACGCCGTGCATCATCACCCACGGCAACCCGGCGCGCAACCGCTTCCCGGGAAAAATCTGTGACCAGACGGCCCACGTCGTCGACCTGCTCCCCACGTGCATGGACCTGGCCGCCGCGCACCATCCCGACAGCTTCGCCCACCCCGACCTGCCCGGCATAAGCCTGGTCCCGGTGCTCGAAGGGGGAGCCAGTACGTCGCGCACCCTCTTCTTCGAGCATCAGAGTTCGTGCGCCGTGATCGACGGCAACTGGAAACTGGTCCGCACCAACCGCAAAACGCCCTGGCAACTGTTCGACCTGTCCGCCGACCCGTTTGAAACGGAGAATTGCGCGGCAGCCTGTCCGGAAAAGTTCACCGAACTGCAAGCAAAATGGAACGAATGGGCCCGGACCCACCAGGTGCTACCGCTCGAGGACAAGCCCTGGGGCCAACGCATCAAATACTATAAGAAGCTCCATCCCGACCAGGACGGCGTCGACTGACCCGCCCTGCCCCAGAAAGCGGCCGGAGCCGAAACGCCGCGCCGCGTTTCCGTCCCGGCCGGCCGACGGTAAAAGCGACACGTCGGCCCGAGGGGCGAAATTCGCCGTCTGTCTGTCGCGGCACGGGGCTAAGGCCAGTTTTTACGGGGCTAAGGCGCGTAAAAACTGACCTTAGCCCCGTCAATGCGCTCACTGTCCCGCTCGCACCGACCGGAGACACCAGAAATCCGCCAGCTATTGGACGGCACGGCCCGACGGCCGCTTCCGCCCGTTCAAGACGAGCCCTGCCCACGGCTCCGGCCGGCGCAAGGATGCCGCTACGCCCGGCGGCGGGACACCGTAACCAGGCGCTCCGCCAACCCGTGAGTGGAAATCCGCCCCGTAACCGCACAAAAAGAAAGCCCTCTAACCGAACGATTAGAGGGCTTTCGTCTGTTTCTTTCCAAAGTTTAGCAAAACGCTTCAACTTTCCGTTGAGGTGGGCACTGAGGGATTCGAACCCCCGACCCTCTGCTTGTAAGGCAGACGCTCTGAACCAACTGAGCTAAGTGCCCCTCTTCCTTTCAAAAGCGATGCAAAAGTAGTGTTTTTTTTAATAACTCCCAAATCCCTGAGCCTTTTTCCTTCAAAAAAATCGCATTTTCCGCTCCGAAAGGGGCGCGGACCTACCCTTGCAAGGCCGCAACCAGGGAACGCACCTGCGCCACGGACGTCTCTTGCCGCTCGTACTCATCGCGTCCGGGCTGCCCCATTTTGGCCTCCGGATTGCGATAGCTCATGTGGCTGGCCACCGTAGCGCGGGCCGAAGCGTGCAGCTCCGTCGCCCCCGTCTCCTTTAATATATAGGCCGCATTCCCGGGATTGACACCACAACCCGGCATCACGACGATGCGCCCCGCGGCCTGCCTTACCAGTTCCCGCAGCAACGGCACGCCGTCTGCGGCACTGCGCGCCTGGCCCGACGTCAGGACGCGGTCGCAACCGGCCTCAATCAGCTGCTCCAAAGCCTGGGCAGGCCGGGCACAGACGTCGAAGGCACGGTGAAACGTCACGCTCATCGTCCCTGCGGCTTCCTTCATCCGGCGCAATGCCGGCAGATCGATGCCGCCCTCGGCCGTCAGGCTGCCCACTACGACGCCGTCCGCGCCCAATTCGCGCACGCAGCGAATGTCCTCGACCATGATGTCGACCTCGGCGGGAGTGTAGAGGAAATCCCCGCTCCGCGGCCGTATCAATACGTGTTTCCGGATGCCGGACAAGCCCAGCACCGCTTTTATTAAGCCCACCGACGGCGTCAGACCGCCTTCCGACAGACTGGAACAAAGCTCCAGGCGGGCGGCCCCGCCCTCGCGCGCCGCACAAGCGCTCTCGTAGCTCCCGGCACAGATTTCCAACAAACAGGGTTTCATACGTCTCTTGCGTTAATTGCACGAAGATAGCAACAAACTGGGAAGGCGGCGCGGCTGTGCCCATAAAAAATTATTAACTTTGTTCGCAAATCAAGACAAAGCATCCCTGCACATGAAAAAATACGTTTCGGACCTTCTCGTCACCGACGTCCAACGCCTGCACGAAGACTACGTGCTGCTCCGCCTGACGGACCCGCACGCCGCGCTTCCCGAAATGATGCCAGGCCAGTTTGTAGAAATCCGCGTAGACGGTTCGCCGACCACGTTCCTGCGCCGCCCCATCTCCATCCATAACGTAGACAGGGCGCGCAATGAGCTCTGGCTGCTGATTCACCTCGTAGGCGACGGCACGCGCCGGCTCGCCATGCTGAAACCCGAGGAACAGCTGAACTGCCTGTACCCCCTGGGCAACGGGTTCACGGTGCCGGAAACACCGGGACAGCGCGTCCTTCTCGTGGGAGGCGGCATCGGCTCCGCTCCCTTATTATATTATGGTGTGTGCCTGCGGGCTGCGGGCTGCACGCCGACCTTCCTCCTGGGCGGACGGTCCGGGAAAGACCTGCTGCAACTGGATGAATTCAGGAAGCACGGCGAAGTGTTTCTCACGACTGACGACGGTTCGGCCGGCCATCATGGCTTCGTGACGCAGCACCCGCTTTGGGACCGGGCGGACTATGCCCGGATCGCCGCCTGCGGTCCGAAACCGATGATGAAAGCCGTGGCCCACCTGGCCCACGAGCGGAACATCCGCTGTGAAGTATCGCTGGAAAATCTTATGGCATGCGGGTTGGGCGCCTGCCTGTGCTGCGTGGAGAAAGACAAGGACGGGCACAACGTCTGCGTATGCAAGGAAGGACCGGTGTTCGACACAGAACGGCTGGCCTGGGTCTAAGCGCCCCTGCCCCTTACCACAAATCCATTATATCAAGACTATATGGCCAATCTACAGACACAAATAGGACAACTGACGTTCCAGAATCCCGTCATCACGGCCTCCGGAACGTTCGGATACGGCATCGAATTTGCAGACCTCGTCGACCTGAACCGTCTGGGCGGCATCGTCGTCAAGGGGACTACGCTGCAACCCCGCGAGGGTAACGACTATCCCCGAATGGCCGAGACGGCTTCGGGCATGCTGAACTGCGTGGGCCTGCAGAATAAGGGTGTGGACTATTTCTGCACGCACATCTATCCCCGGATTAAGGATTACAAGACGCACATGATGGTCAACGTCTCGGGCAATTCTCCCGAGGACTATGCCGCCTGCGCCGCCCGCATTGCCGAACTGCCCGGCATCCCGGCCATCGAGCTCAACATCTCGTGCCCGAACGTCCACGACGGCGGCATGGCTTTCGGCGTGACCTGCAGCGGTGCTGCCAGCGTGGTCAAAGCCGTGCGGAAAGCGTACGACAAGACGCTGATTGTCAAGCTCTCGCCCAACGTCACCGACATTACCGAAATCGCCAAGGCCGTAGAGGCTGAAGGCGCCGACGCCGTTTCGCTCATCAACACGCTGATGGGCATGAGCATCGACATCGAGCGCCGGCGCTCCCGTCTGAGCATCGGGACGGGCGGACTCAGCGGCCCGGCCGTCAAGCCGGTAGCCGTGCGCATGGTCTGGCAGGTATTCCGCGCCGTGCGAATCCCCATCATCGGCCTGGGCGGCATCATGACGGCAGAAGACGCCATCGAATTCATCATGGCCGGCGCTTCGGCCGTTGAAATCGGTACGGCGAACTTCATCGACCCGACGGTCAGCGTGAAGGTCATAGACGGCATCGACGCCTGGCTGGACCGCCACAACATTGCCCATCTGAAAGACATCATCGGCGTAGTAGAAGCCTGAACCGGCAAAGTCCTACCCGCCAAAAGAAACAGTCAAACTCCGCGAACGGTAAAGCCGCTTCGCAACAAGACAATTGCACACCATGAAAAAAATAGTCCTGACTGCACTGTGTACGCTACTGTTGGCAGCCTGCCAGGGTGACGGCAAAAAGAACGACTGGTCGAAAGCACGGACAGAAATGGAAGAAAAGGCTCAAATCTGCCTGAAGGAAGCCCGGGCAGCCCTGGGAAATGCGGACTACGCCACGGCACGGGCCAAGGTGAACGAGATTCGCGACCAGTACAGCCTGGCGCTCAATGCCCGGGAGGAAGCGATTCTCTTCATGGACTCGGTGGACCTGCAACAGGCGACCGCGGACCTGCAACGTACGAACAGCCTGATTCGCACCAGGCCCGAGGCGAGCGACTCCCTGAAGGCGGCCGCGCACGAACTAAGCCAGAAAATCAGATTTTACCTCCGGAAACTGGAGCACGACAAACAGAACAAGCAAGAACACTGAAACAGGGCCGTCCGAACGTCGCGACAGACGCCCTCCTGAATCCTAATCCCGAACAAGCCCCTTGCCCGCACGTCCCGGACCGGACGGAGCGGCAGGAGACGAAGCGTGCAATCCATGATGAATATACAAGATGCCTTGAACCCCGAGCAGTGGGAAGCCGTCAGTTACTGTGACGGCCCGGCCCTGGTCATCGCCGGTGCCGGGTCGGGCAAGACCCGCGTCCTGACGTATAAAATCGCTTATCTGTTAGAAAACGGCGTGGCTCCCTGGCAAATCCTTTCACTGACCTTTACGAACAAGGCGGCCCGGGAAATGAATGAACGCATCGCGCAACTGACGGCACCGGAAGCGATACGGCAACTGTGGTCGGGGACCTTCCACAGCATCTTTGCCCGCATTCTCCGCGTGGAGGCGGAGCATCTGGGGTACACGCACGACTATACCATCTACGACGCGAACGATTCGAAGAGCCTGACCAAAACCATTATAAAGGAACTGGGACTGGACGACAAGACCTACAAACCGGGAGCCGTGGCCGCCAAAATATCGGAGGCGAAGAATGCCCTGGTCCTGCCCGAACAGTACAACGCGGACACTACCATCCTGCAACGCGACAAGACGGAAGGACTGGCCAAGGCCGGAGCCATCTACCGCATCTACTGCGAGAGATGCCAACGCGCCAACGCGATGGACTTCGACGACCTGCTGCTCAATACGTTCCTGCTTTTCGACCGTTACCCCGAAATCCGGGAGAAGTACGCACAACGTTTCCGCTATATCCTGGTGGACGAATATCAAGACACGAACGCCGCCCAGCACCGCATCATCAGCCAGCTGACTACGAAGGAGTCGCCCATCTGCGTAGTGGGCGACGACGCGCAAAGCATCTATGCGTTCCGCGGAGCCAGAATTGACAACATCCTCCAGTTCCAGGAACAGTATCCCGGCACGAAGCTCATCAAACTCGAGCGGAACTACCGCTCTACCCAAACCATCGTCAACGCGGCCAATAGCATCATTCAACACAACCGCCGGCAAATCCGCAAGAACGTTTACAGCAACAACGAGGTGGGTAGTCCCATCAAAATCTTTGAAGCCTACAGCGACAAGGACGAGAGTCTGCGCGTGGCATCGGAAATCAGGCAGTTGCAACGGAAATACGGGCTGGAGCTGAGCGACATTGCCCTGCTCTACCGCACCAATGCCCAGAGCCGGTCGTTCGAGGATACGCTCCGCGCAGCCGGCGTCCCCTACCGCATCTATGGGGGGCTGTCGTTCTACCAACGCAAGGAAATCAAAGACATCATCTCCTACTTCCGCCTCGCCAGCAATCTGTACGACGAAGAAGCCTTCCGCCGAATCGTGAATTACCCCGCCCGGGGCATCGGCGATACCACGCAGACCCGGTTGCAGTTGGCCGCCGCCGTACATGAGGTGGCGCTTTGGGAAGTGGCCTTGGCGCCGGAGCAATACGGCGTCGCGATTGGCAGCGGACCTAAGAAAAAGCTGTCGGGCTTCTGCCAGCAGATTCTGGAATGGCACGCCGCACTGTCGGCGACACAAGGCTACGACCTGGCCATACGCATCATCCGCGAAAGCGGTATTGCCAACGACATCGGAGCGGACCAAAGCCCGGAAAACCTAAGCAGACAAGAAAATGTTGAGGAATTGCTCGGTGCAATCAAAGCAAACGAAACCGAACGGATTGAGGAAAACGGCGCGGAGATTGTCCCGCTGACGGACTACCTGGCCCAAGTGTCGCTGCTGACGGACGCAGACCAAAAGGACGACGGCACGCCCAAGGTTTCCCTTATGACGGTGCACGCAGCCAAAGGGCTGGAGTTTGAGGCCGTATTTGTCACAGGTATGGAGCTTGACCTGTTCCCGAACTCGAATGCGCGCTATTATCCGAACGAAATGGAAGAAGAACGACGGCTATTCTACGTAGCCGTCACCCGTGCGAAACGTTTTTGCTACCTGACTTATGCGAAAAGTCGCTACCGGTATGGCAACGTGGAATTCTGTTCCCCCAGCCCCTTCCTGAACGAAATCGACAGGCAATATTTGGAATTTGAGACGCCGCGCAGTCCCGGCGCACAGACCTATACGCGGCCTTCGCGCTCCCTGTTCACGTCCGCCCCGGCCGTTAAGTCCCCGAACCTGAAACCGGTAACCCAATCGCCCGAGCCCCTGTCTCCCCACGCCGCCACGTCGGCAAAGGCCGCACAGGGCGTTGCGCTGAAAGCCGGGCAAATGATTGAGCACGACCGCTTCGGCATCGGGACCATCCAGGAAGTAGAAGGGACGGGACAGAACCAGAAAATCCGCGTACAGTTCAAGAACGCCGGGGAAAAGAACCTGCTGGTCAAATTCGCAAAATTCAAGTTGCTGTAACCCCGACAGGCATCCCCGCCACATCTTCTTCTGCCGACGCCGGCAGAAGAATCGTCCTCGGCCTTTTACCTCAAAGAACCAACTGCCGGAGTGTAAAATCGCCCATCAGCCGACTTCTGTCGACATTCCCCTTTACGCCGGGAATACGTCCCTTAGAGGTGTACTGCCAAATAATGAATTGCTTGCCGTCCTCCAATACGGGCTGGTCGCTCTTGTACTTGGCAATCATCCAATGATAATCTGTAAAGAGGTCCTTCAAATGGCGGTTGTAAAAATTCTGATAGGAATAGAGCAAGGGCTTCTTGCCATAGTGCTTCTCGACCGCTTGGACGAAATCCTTCAAATCCTTGATGAACTTACTCTCGGAGACATGGCCGCGATGCTCTATATCAATGATGGGAACGAGGTCCTGCGTATCGGCGTTGACATTAGTGGTCAGATTTTTCAACTGCTCACGCCAGTCGATGTTGGGCCGGTAAAAATGATAGCACCCTACGCTCAGCCCGACCCGGCGTGCTTCCTGCAAATTTCGCTTATACGTATCGTCAACGAGCGAAGCGCCCTCCGTCGCTTTCAGATAGGCGTAGGAAATCTGGGAACTGCCGGCCACCGCATCCCAATCTATCGTCCCCTGATAATGCGAGACGTCAATGCCCTCGCGATATTTCGTATTCACCTGCTTATGGGAGGATTCCTGCCCGGACAACGACTCCACGCGAGCCACATACTTTTCCTGTACGGCGGGCATCACCATCTTGTCCGGCTCAATAACGAGCGCCGGACCGCCCGTAGCGTGCCGGCCGCGGGCATTCTTTTTACGGGCATTCCCGTCTAAGGGTAGAAACAGGACAAGACATAAGGCAAGCAGGACAGAAGTCCACGTTAAACGGTTCATAAGCGGATGGGAAGAATTTGTTACAAAAATACGGCTTACGTTTCAGATGTTCAGGCTTCTAACTATTAAATAAAGTAAATACGAACGAGAACTTCGCACTGCGCCTCCGTTCGCACGTCCCCGACTTCGATTTCAAAAAGCGGGAAGTATCCGCGCAGCTGCAGGCCAAAACGAAAAGTGCCCTTTTCCTGTTGGAGAAAAGAGCACCTTACTTTCAGCGGAAAGTGAGGGATTCAAACCCCCGGTACGGACAAAGCCGTACAGCGGATTTCGAGTCCGCCCCGATCGATCACTCCGGCAACTTTCCTTTTTGCTTATCGGCTGCAAAAGTACGCAATTATTCCGACACAGCAAATTTATTCGCCTATTTTTTCTGATAGCGTTTGTTCAGACCGGCTACCACCTCGCTGGTGATGTCCATGGACGGGTCGGCATAGAGCATAACGGCCTTGTTAAAAATCATTGTATATTTCTTCGAGCGATTATACTCCTTCAAAAAGGAATCCAGGCTGTCCTGAAGCGCAATAGCGAAATTCTCCTGCTCCTGGGCCAACTGCTGCTCCATATTCGTGCGGTATTGCGCGTAAGCATTCTGCTGTCGCGTGAACTTATCGACCTCAGCCTTATACTGGGCCTCGGTCGTAATCTGCCCCTGCTGCATTTTCCGCTGAATCGTCTCCTGCATTTGCTGCAAGGCTTTCTCCTTCTGCTGTACGGAGGTCTGGTAAGCATTCAGTTTCTGCTCCAGGCTGGCCTTACCGTCCAGGTAATACTGATAATGAGCTTGAAGAGTATCCATGTCTACATAAGCCACAGTGCCTGTCGGAGCGGAAGCAGCAGGTTTTGCAGGAACCTCTTTCTTTTCATTACTGCCGCAGCCGGCCAAGCCCACTGCTAACGCGGCAAAAAGCACACTCTTAATTTTCATAACTTCTATTGTTGTGTTGTTTTGAATTTTTCTCACTCACTCTGTTCGGATTCTCACGGCGCAGGACAGCGTCTTGGGCCTGTACGCAATGAATTCCCTTGCGGTTAAGCGCTTTGTTTCCATCTACGTGCGTGTGAACAAAGTCTTTGCCCGCAAACAGTCTGACGCACAAAAGCGCCACGCCTATTGCAATTATTAACAATGAAAATAAGAAAGCCTCTAACATTTCTTCTTACCTTTGGCTCCGCGAAGGTAGTGTATAATTTGCGAATACGCCCCTTGCGCGCAGACTTATGTTTGATTTTTAACGATTAATTGCACTTACTGAAAGCCATGATGAATGAAAAAAGTCCTCTACTGCAACCCGGCATAGTCTTTGATTGCTTCGCTGAAGTCAATAAAATACCGCGGCCATCCAAGCACGAAGAAAAGATGATTGCTTTCCTTCAGAATTTTGGAAAAGAACTCGGACTGGAGACCCAAGTCGACGAGACGGGCAACGTTATTATCCGCAAACCGGCCACCCCGGGATATGAAAACTGCAAGACGGTTATCCTCCAGAGCCATATGGACATGGTCTGCGAACCCAGTGACGGGTCGTTCGACTTTGAGCATGAGCCCATCCGCACCGTAATTGACGGAGAATGGATGAAGGCTCAGGGCACCACGCTCGGCGCCGACGACGGCATTGGCATAGCGATGGAGATGGCGGTCCTGAAGAGCAACGACATTGAGCACGGCCCCATCGAATGCGTGTTTACCCGCGACGAAGAGACCGGACTGACCGGAGCTGCCGGCATGCAGGCCGGCTTCATGAACGGTGACATGCTGATTAATCTCGATTCCGAAGACGAGGGACAGATATTCGTCAGCTGCGCCGGCGGAGCCCGCACCACTGCGACCTTCGACTTTGAAGAAAGCGCCATACCTGCCGACTACTTCAGCTTCCGTGTTGAGGTCAAGGGGCTAACCGGCGGTCACTCAGGTGACGACATCAACAAGAAGCGGGCCAACGCCAACAAGCTGCTGGTCCGGTTTCTCTGCGACGAGATGGAAAAGACCGACCTCCGCTTAGTAGACATCCAAAGCGGCGGTCTTCACAACGCCATCCCTCGGGAAGGTTACGCCGTCTGCGCCGTACCGGCCGCCTTCAAGGAACAAATCCGCGTGGACCTCAACCTGTTCATCGCGGCAGTGGAAGAGGAATATTCCGTCACGGAACCGAACGTCCGGCTGACGTTGGAGTCCGAACCGGCACAGCCCAAGGGCATCGTTCCCGAAACCGCGCGCCGCATCCTGCTCTGCCTGCGCGCCGTGCACAACGGCGTATTCGCCATGAGCCAGGATCTCGACTGGCTCGTCGAGACCTCGTCCAACCTGGCCAGTATCCGCCGCTCGGGCCAACAAATCGTTGTCACGACCAGCCAGCGCAGCAGCATGCAAAGCGCGCGAGAGAACATGAGCGCAACGGTCCGGGCCGCCTTCGAGCTCGGCGGCGGGAAAGCGGTGACCAACGAGGGCTACCCCGGCTGGAAAATGAATCCCGACAGCGCGTTGCTGAGAATCGCCAAAGAAAGCTACATGCGCCTGTTCCACAAAGAGCCGCGCATCCTGGCCATCCACGCCGGGTTGGAATGCGGTCTCTTCAGCGAAAAATATCCCCACCTCGACATGATCAGCGTCGGGCCGACCCTTCGCGGCGTTCACTCCCCCGACGAGCGCCTCTACTTGCCCAGCGTCAAAATGGTGTGGGACCATCTGCTCGACATATTGAAGCACACTCCCCGCGATTGATTCCACAAAAGACAATGCCTCACAACACGATGTTCCATAAGCTGCCCCGCCTCGTGTGGGGTAGCTTCTTCTTCATGGGCTTATTGGCCGGCTGTATGGACGACGAGTCGTACACCACGTCGCCCTCCGCGCGGCTCGGCTTCTCGGCCGACACGGTACACCTCGATACCGTCATCAGCGGCCAACCCACCAACACTTACACCTTCGAGGTCTACAATCGCAACGACAAGGCCATCCGCATCGCCCAGGTTTACCTGGAGCGCGGCGCAGCGTCCGACTTCCGCGTCAACGTAGACGGAACATTTCTCGAAAACGGCAGCGCGACCGACTTCGAGATTGCCGCCAACGACAGCCTCCGCGTGTTCCTCTTTGCCCAGGTGGCCGACGAGGACACCGACGAAACCGTCCTCTCGACGGACAATCTCGTCTTCGTCACCGAGGGAGGCATGGCCCAAAAAGTCAATCTCGAGGCATACGGCCAGTCCGTCATCCCGCTGCGCGCCTTAACGCTGGCGGCCGACACGCTCCTCGACGCCCAACGTCCCTATCAGATTTTCGACAGTCTGGTCGTCGCCCCCGACGCCCGGCTCTCTCTCGCCGCCGGCGTGCGCCTCTACTTCCACCCCGACGCGCGGCTCATTGTCCACGGCACCCTGCTGGCCGAGGGCACGGCCACTCGGCCCGTCCAATTCCGGGGCGACCGTCTGGGCAACATGTTTTCCCAACAGCCCTACGACCGCATTCCCGGCCAATGGGGCGGCATCGTCCTGACGTCTGAGAGCTACGGCAACCGCCTAAACTATTGCGACATCCACAGTGGGACGTTCGGCATCCGCTGCGACTCCTCCGACGTGGAGACAGAGAAACTGCGTCTGGAAAACAGCATCGTACACAACATGAGCCAGGACGTGCTCACGCTCCGTGCGTCCAACGTTTTTGTCGGTAACTCGCAACTGACCAACGCCGGCGGCAACTGCATCACGCTACGGGGCGGCAACAGCACGTTCGTTCACTGCACCATCGGCAACTTCTACGCCTTCACCGGCGAGCGTGGCGTGGCGCTCGACTTCAGCAATGCCGACGGCAGCGCCCGTCTGCCGATTCACCGCGCCGACTTCCTCAATTGCCTCATTACGGGCTACTCCTCCGACGAATTGCTCGGCACGCGCTCCGAGCGTTATCCGAACGACGCCTTCAACTATCGCTTCCGCAACTGCCTGCTCAACACGCCCGCATTCGAGGACGAGGGCGTCGAGCAATGCCTGTGGGACAACGACGACAACGCCGTGGCGCGCGAGGGCAACTTCTGGCCGGCGTTCGACCTCGACCAGCTGATTTTCACCTTTGCCCTCGACAGCGCCTCCGTAGCCATCGACGCAGCCGACCCGGACATCACGCGCACCTACTACCCCACCGACCGCGACGGTCGCGACCGCTTCGCGGACGGCCACCCGGACATCGGCTGCTACGAGTTCGACCACAACGCCGAAAGCGAGGAGCAGACGCGGCGCTAAGCCCCGTCCCCACACCTATATATAATATAGACTTTCCCATACGATATGCCAGAAAACGCACCCAATACCTCCACGCGGCGCCGCAAGCCGGCAGCCGCGGCCCCCGCCACGGACAATTTCGGCCACCTCCAGCCGCAGGAACCGGAGTTGGAAAAGGTGGTCCTCGGCGCGCTGATGATAGAAAAAGACGCCTATGCCATTGTCTGCGAGATTCTCAGTCCGGAGAGTTTCTACGAGCGCCGCCACCAGCTCATCTACGCCGCCATCCGCCAGTTGAACATCGAACAGAAACCCGTCGACATCCTCACGGTCACGGAGAAGCTCAAATCGACCGGCGATCTCGAAGAAGTGGGCGGCCCCTTCTACATCACGCAACTCAGCGGCATGGTCGTCTCCTCGGCCCACATCGAATACCATGCCCGCATCATCGCGCAGAAATACATGGCGCGCCAGCTCATCACGTACACCAGCGAAATCCAGACCAAGGCCTTCGACGCGACACAAGACGTGGACGAACTCATGGAAGAGGCTGAGAACAGGCTCTTTGAGCTCTCACAGCGGAACATGAAGAAAGACTACACGCAGATAGACCCCGTCATCAACGAAGCCTACAACATGCTCCAGAAGGCGGCGGCCCGCAGCGACGGACTGAGTGGTATTCCGAGCGGATTCCACGACCTGGACAAAATCACCAGCGGCTGGCAGAAGTCCGACCTGATTATCCTCGCTGCCCGTCCGGCCATGGGAAAGACGGCCTTTGCCCTGAACATGGCCAAACACATCGCCGTAGACCAGCAAATCCCCGTCGCCTTCTTCTCCTTGGAAATGTCGAATGTGCAGCTGGTCAACCGTCTTATCATCAACGTCTGCGAGATAACGGGTGAGAAAATCCGCAGCGGCCAACTGGCCCCCTGCGAATGGGGACAGCTGGACCACCGCATCAAGGAGCTCTACGGCGCACCGCTTTACATAGACGACACCTCGCAACTGTCCGTCTTTGAACTCCGAACGAAAGCCCGCCGCCTGGTCAAGGAACACAAGGTGGGACTCATCATGATCGACTACCTGCAACTCATGAACGCCTCGGGCATGAAGTTCGGTAGCCGCCAGGAAGAGGTCTCCACCATCAGCCGCTCGCTCAAGGGGCTGGCAAAGGAGTTGGACATCCCCATCATTGCCCTCTCACAGCTCAACCGTGGTTTGGAAAGCCGCGAGGGCAACGAAGGGAAGCGCCCGCAACTCTCCGACCTGCGCGAGTCCGGCGCCATCGAGCAAGACGCCGACATGGTGCTCTTCATCCACCGGCCCGAGTATTACCACATCTACACCGACCCGCGCACAGGCCGCGACCTGCACGGCAAGGCCGAAATCATCATCGCCAAGCACCGTAACGGTTCCGTGGGCGACGTACTCCTCACGTTCAAGGGGCAGTATGCCCGTTTCCAGAACCTGGACGACGACCTCGTGGTCCCTATGCCCGGCGAGAACGTCGAATCCATCGGCGGCAGCATCTCGGCGGCCGACTTCCCGCCCCCCGAGGGCATCAGCGCCGGGCCAGCCCCCGCGCCGGACGGACCGGACGAAAACATCCCCTTCGCACCGCCCAGCGACGGTGTCCCCTTCTGACGGGGAAACGGGAACGGGGAGTGGCGAATCAGAAATTCTGGTCATATTTCCCCCGATAAGGGTATGCGGTCTTCGGCCGCATACCCTTATTTTTGCACCCGGACCGGCAGACGGGCAGCGTCGCGATGTTCCGTCGCGGCCGCAGGCAGCCGTCCCGGAAACGCAGGGACCGGCCGTGGTCCCCGGCCGCCGGTCCTTCACCCTAATCCAATGAAAGAAATGACAGATATCGTAAAAAGAATGCTCGCCGGAGAACTCATCAAGGAGAACGACCCGGGCTACGCAGAACTGGAAGAACAATTCAACGAAGGCATGCGCCTGGTAGGCGAACTCAACAACGGCCCGCACACGCAGGACGAAATCCGCGCCATCCTGGCCCGACTCACCGGGAAACCCATTGCGCCCACCGTCCGCATGTTTCTCCCTTTCTACACCGTATGGGGCAAGGGCACCACGTTCGGGCCGGGCGTATTCGTCAACTCGAACTGCACCTTCCTGGACCGCGGCGGCATCACGCTTGAGGACGACGTGTTCGTCGGCCCGGGCGTGCAGCTCGTCACCGAGGGCCACCCCGAAGCCCCCGCCCTGCGCCGCAACGTCTATGCCCGCCCCATCACCCTACGCCGCCGGGCCTGGATTGGCGCCGGCGCCATCATCCTGCCGGGCGTAACGGTCGGCGAGAACGCCATAGTCGGGGCAGGCGCCGTCGTAACGCACGACGTTGAGGCCAACACCATCGTCGTCGGCAATCCGGCCCGTCTGCTCCGCCCCATCCGCCAGTAAAAGTCCGCCGCACGCCCCGGCCGACGCGGACACTGCGGCGAACCACACGCCTTAGCCCCGTTCCGACGGGCCTTAGCCCAGTTTTTACGGGGCTAAGGCCCGTCGTCCGTTCCACCATCCGCCGGCACAGCGGCCCGCACGCCGCGGCGCGCCGTCCGGGGGAAGCTGGGACGCCGCCAAGGAAATGCGGAGCGCCGGGCGGGCTGGCACACATTTTGCAAGGAGTTGGGTAAACTTTTACTTACACAAATGGCACAAAAAGGTAATATCGGTATCACGACCGAGAACATATTTCCGGTCATCAAGAAGTTCTTATACAGCGACCACGAGATTTTTCTACGCGAACTGGTCTCCAACGCCGTCGATGCTACGCAGAAGTTGAAGACCCTGGCCTCGAAGGGCGAATTCAAGGGTGAGTTGGGCGACCTGACCATCCACGTCAGCGTGGACAAGGAAGCCGGCACCCTGACCATCAGCGACCGCGGCCTGGGTATGACGGAAGAGGAAATCGACAAGTACATCAACCAAATCGCCTTCTCGGGGGCCAACGACTTCCTCGAGAAATACAAAGACGACGCGAACGCCATCATCGGCCACTTCGGCCTGGGCTTCTACTCCGCTTTCATGGTGGCCAAGCAAGTGGACATCGTCACGCGCAGTTACCACGACGGCGCACAAGCCGTAAAGTGGACGTGCGACGGCTCTCCGGCCTTTGAAATCTCAGGGACCGAACGGGACGACCGCGGCACGGACGTGGTCCTGCACATTGACGACGACTGCAAGGAATTCCTCGAGAAGAACCGCATCCAGGGCCTGCTGACCAAATACTGCCGCTTCCTGCCCATCCCCGTAGCCTTCGGGAAAAAGACGGAGTGGAAAGACGGCAAGCAAGTGGACACGGAGGAAGACAACATCATCAACGACACGACGCCCTTGTGGACCAAAACGCCGTCCACGCTGAAGGACGAGGACTACAAGAAGTTCTACCGCGACCTCTACCCCATGGGCGACGAACCGCTTTTCTGGATTCATCTGAACGTAGACTACCCGTTCCACCTGACCGGCATCCTTTATTTCCCGAAAATCAAGAGTAACATCGAGATACACCGCAACAAGATTCAACTCTACTGCAATCAGGTCTACGTTACGGACGAGGTGGAGAACATCGTTCCGGAATTTCTGACGCTGCTTCACGGCGTCATCGACTCGCCGGACATTCCGCTCAACGTCAGCCGCAGCTACCTGCAGAGCGATGCGAACGTGAAGAAAATCTCGACGTACATCACGAAGAAAGTATGCGACCGTCTGCAATCCATCTTCAAGAACGACCGCAAGGAGTTCGAGCAGAAGTGGGACGACCTGAAGCTCTTCATCCACTACGGCATGCTTTCCGAACCGGACTTCTACGACAAAGGCTGCAAATTCGCCTTGCTGAAGGACGTAGACGGCAAGTATTACACCTACGACGAGTACAAGACGCTCATTAAGGACAATCAGACCGACAAGGACGGCCAGCTGGTCTACCTCTATGCCAACGACAAAGAGGCCCAGTACAGCTACATCGAAACCGCCAAGGCGAAGGGCTACAGCGTACTGCTGATGGACGGCCAGCTGGACAGCCCGCTCGTAGGTCTGCTGGAGCAGAAGTTTGAAAAGAGCCGCTTCAGCCGCGTGGACGGCGACGTCATCGACCGCCTCATCCCGAAGGCCAACGACAACGCCACGAAGCTGGACGCCGGGGAGAGCTCGAAGCTGGCCGGCGTCTTCACGGCCGAGCTGCCGAAGATGGACAAGGTGGAATTTCACGTCGAAACGGAAAACATGGGCGAAAACGCGCAACCGGTACTCATCACGCAGAGCGAATACATGCGCCGCATGAAGGAAATGAGCCGCTTGCAGGCGGGCATGTCCTTCTACGGAGAGATGCCGGACATGTACAACATTGTCCTCAATGCCGACCACCGCTTGATAAAAGAGGTGCTGGCCGACGTGGACAAGACGGTCGACAGCCAGTTGCAGCCCATCGAAGCCGAACTGAAAGGCCTGCACGCCCGCCACGCCACGCTCGAGGAACAGCAACGCGGTAAAAAAGCGGAGGAAATCACGCAAGAGGACCGCGACGAGTTGAAGAAATGCCACGACGCCATCTCAGAACAGGAGGAGAAGAAGAAACAGGTGCTGGCCGACTACGCCAAGACCAACAGCGTGGTGCCGCAGCTCATCGACCTGGCGCTCCTGCAAAACGGATTGCTCAAAGGCGAAGCGCTCAACCGCTTCATCAAACGCAGCGTAGACCTGATTCAATAAATCGCGTCGGCTGAAGACCATATACACGGGGTTGTGGGACAACCGAAAGGCTTCCCATAACCCTTTTTATTATTTCAGACCATGATTCACAAGATATTTGCTTTACTGCTGGCTTCGCTCGCCCTGCTGCAGACCGAAGCACACCCCGCCGCTGGGCCGGCGCCCCGGTCGCTCGGCGGCGACGTCGTTTATACCGCACGCGACTCCGCCACCGTCGTCCGCGTGCTCCGGGAACAGGTGCGGGGCAACGACGTGCTTTTCTACGCGCGCCAGTTCCTGGGCCGCCCCTACGTGGGGGCCACGCTGGAAGGCCATGACCCGGAACGGCTCGTCGTCAACCTGCGCGGCCTGGACTGCACGACGTTTGTAGAAACCGTCTATGCGCTCACGCTGACAAAAAGGCAGGGGAGCGACAAATTTTCAGATTTCTGTCAGAACCTGGAACGTCTGCGCTACCGCAACGGGCGGAGAAACGGCTACCTGTCGCGCCTGCATTACTTCACGTGGTGGATGCACGACAACCTGGCGCGGGGCACAATTGTCCCGGTGACGGACAAGGCGCACTGCACGGCACCGATACGGGTGAACAATTTCTACATGAGCCGCTACCCGGAAAAGTACGAGATGCTGCGCCGGCATCCGGAATGGGTGGACAGCATCGCCGCGATGGAGAAGGCGATGAACGGGCCCGACGGCTACTACCTGCCGGAACAGGCGACGGGGCTGAGCCGCCGGGAACTCGGCTTCGTGCGCGACGGCGACCTGATAGCCATCGTCACGACGCGCGCCGGGTTGGACTACTCGCACCTGGGCCTTGCCTGCTGGGGCAAGGACGGGAAACTGCACATGATGCACGCCTCGTCCCTGTATAAAAAGGTAGTGATGGACCCGACCGACCTGTACACTTATCTGAAGCGGCAAAAATCGGCGGTCGGCATCCGCCTGTTCCGCCTGAAGCCCTGACGGGGCCACCGCACAGACCTAAAAAATCCGCCCGGAAGCATGGAGACTTCCGGGCGGACGCATTTATCAAAGTAATTCAGATGAGATACTGAGAAGAAATGCTCTCGTTCGCCATGACGCGGCGGATGGTTTCTGCCAACATGCCGGCTACGGAGATTTCCTTCACCTTGCTGCAATGTCCGCGGTAAGGTATGCTGTCGGTGAAGACCATTTCCTGAAGGGCGGAAGCATCTACGCGCTTGTCGGCCGGACCGGACATGATGCAGTGGCTGGCAATGGCGCGGACGCTGTTAGCCCCGTTCTCCATCATGAGGTCGGCGGCCTTGGTGATGGTGCCTGCGGTGTCGACGATGTCGTCTACCAGGACCACATCCATCCCCTTCACGTCGCCGATAATCTGCATGCCCTCCACTTCGTTGGCCTTCTTGCGGCTCTTGTTGCAAAGCACCATCGGGCAATCCAGATATTTCGCATACGAAGCGGCACGCTTCGAGCCGCCGACGTCGGGCGTACCGATGCAAAGATTGGGAAGGTTCAGGCTCTGAATATAGGGCAACATCACGGTGGAAGCATACAAGTGATCCACCGGAACGTCGAAGAATCCCTGTTCCTGGTCGGCGTGCAGGTCCATCGTCATGAGGCGGTCAATGCCGGCTACGCTCAGCAAATCGGCCACCAGCTTGGCACCAATGGAAACACGCGGCTTGCTCTTACGGTCCTGGCGGGCCCACCCGAAATAGGGAATCACGGCGCAGATGTTACGGGCCGAAGCGCGTTTGGCGGCATCAATCATCAGGAGCAGTTCCATCAGATTGTCGGAAGTGGGGAATGTAGACTGTACCAGAAAGACGTCGCGTCCACGGATAGACTCCTCGTAGCTCACTTCAAACTCCCCGTCGGCGAAACGGGTCACCACCAAATTTCCCAGCGGACAGTTCAGCTCTGCGCAAATCTTTTCTGCCAGATAACGTGTGCTGGTTCCCGCGAAAACCATAAAAGAATTGTTGTTCATCATGTGAGAGTTATTAGGATGAATGATATTAACTGATAGCTTTCTTGAGTTTTCTGAAATAAGTCAGCAAATCCTTGAAATCCTGCGTCTGGTAAATATTGAAACGGCTCCACAGGGCGCCGAGCACGACACAGCCGCCAAAGCCCCAGTCCTTCAACTGACTGATGTTTTCCGCATTCACGCCCCCCAAAGCCATCACCTTGCGGTCTATGACCCGCTGGCGGGCCAGTTGCCGCAACTGCTCGGGAGAGAACTGGGACGTGGTCCCCGCCTTGGAAATGCTGTCAAAAATCGGGGAAAGGAAAACGTAGTCGCAGTTTTTCTTTCCGGCCTCAACCTCCTCGACGGTATGGCAAGAACAGCTCTTGTGCCCCTTGTAACCCTCTGGAGGAACCGGATTACGGCTATTCAGGTGAATCCCTTTCAAATTATACTCATTCTTCAAATAAAAATGGTCGTGCACTACGATTTGCTTTCTGTAATTCTCCGGAAGGAGGGAGAGAAGCCGCTCCGAGTAAACGGGCTCAGTATTGGGCTTCCTCAAATGCAAAGTCTCGAGACCCTCGTCAAACAATGCCGTAAGTATTTGATGCTCTTCGACAAAGAAGTAAGGCGTGGTCATGATGATCAGTTTCATGCGAATGGTTCGTGCTTTAATGAAGCAAAGTTACACAAATTTAACTGATATCGTATAGTGCTTCCCCTTTTTTCTTATATAAGCCCCTGCTGCGCCGCATGATACTCGGCATAATACCCGGTCTTATACAATTGGAAACAAAACAGCGAGGGATGATGCCCCAACAGGTTGCGACGCAACGACTTACGCAAATGACGGAAGCCCCATACCACCAGGCGTACCAGGTGGCAACGGTCCACGAACTTGTAGACGCGGGAGGCACCGGCCGTCGACTGCATCGGCTCGCCCAAACGGCTCAGGACCCGCAGGGACTTTTCCGTTTTCTCCAGGAACAGGGCATTTTGATCTATACCCATGTGGTACAGCGCGTTGTCCGTATGGAGTACGCTTTTCCCGTGTTGTTTCAACATGAGCCCCATGAGTGTGTCCTCGTAGCCGTATTCCGTACAACGCGAATCGAAACGGATTTGATTGAAGACATCGCTGCGGAACATCACGTTGAACGTGGTGAAACAGGAATACGGGACCCGGTTCCGATAGGCGGCGGGACGCTGACGCTCCGCCGCTTTTTCGTAACGGTAACGCAACTCGCACCCCTCGGGAGCCGGACCGGGGGGATTTTTCAAGGCACCACAGATGACGTCCGCCTTGTTCCGGTCCTCCCAGTAAGTCCGCAGGAAATCGGGAGCCACGACCTTGGCATCGCTGTCTATCATCAAAAGCCACCCGCCCCTTGCCTGCTCGGCAAATATATTCAGCAGATAGGCTTTCCCTATATTATGCTCGAAACGCCGATAATACGCGCCAACCGTCTGACAGGCCTTGCGGTTGGCCGCCTCGGCAACGCGGTCCGTAGAAGCATCGTCGCCCACCAGCATTTCGCAGGCAAAGCCGTCTATCTCCTTTCTCAACTGTTGAGCCTGACGCCCCAACTCTATAATCAGAGCCGAAGCATCATAGTTGTATATCGAAATCAGGACAGACAGCATTTGAATTTTGTTAAAAAGCGGTTACAAAAATACGCAAAATAGAGAAGCTAAACCGCCTTTTCGCAAAATTCTTATGCAAATTGTCTTGTTTTTATTAGATTATAGCGTGATAGACAGACGAATTATGAAAAAAAAGCGTACCTTTGCACGTGGAAAAAGTTGAATAACGAATCACATTCTAAAACTTTAATCCACATACGACTTATGTTACAAGAAAAAGCAGGCGAAATCGCCGGAAAAATCTGGCAGGCATTGAACGAGAATGGTGAAATGGCCTCGAAAGATTTGAAGAAGGTTACGAAAGTAAAAAGTGAAAAAGAACTTTTCCTGGGTTTGGGCTGGCTGCTCCGCGAGGACAAGCTGAAAACAGCTGAAACGGAAAAGGACATCCTCGTTTCTTTGAAGTAAAATTCCCATATAGCGGATTTACCCCAAGAATCGATGTAAGCTGGAGCGTGACGAGGAGCCAATCGGGCCCCCGCGTTGCGCTTTTTCCGTCTCTTCACCTCTTCTTTTCCGATTCTGGCCTCCCCCCTGACGACACACGCCCAAGTTCCCGGCCCCTTTTCCCTGAAGCGACTGCCCCCAACGGCGGACACCCCCGTATAAAGACGGACCTACTCCAATTATTTATCGCAAAAAGGAGAATACCGGGCATTACCATGAACGCAGGGGCTCTTGGTCATACGTCAACTTTTTCGTATTTTTGCACGGGTTTTGAAATGGCAGCATCTCGCCACAAAACTTTAACCAATACACGTGACTTTATAGTACGTAACTAAATACATACATCATACCACAACAGAAACATGATTACGGTCTCCAACCTTGCCATCCAATTTGGGAAGCGCATCCTTTACCAGGATGTCAACATGAAATTTACGAACGGAAATATTTACGGTATCATCGGAGCAAACGGTGCGGGCAAATCCACGCTGCTGCGCGCCATCTCCGGAGAACTGGAACCCAACAAGGGAACCGTAGAACTGGGCCCCGGCGAACGTCTCTCCGTCCTGAGCCAGGACCACTTCAAATTTGACGAACACACCGTATTGGACACGGTCCTGATGGGACACCAGGTGCTCTGGAACATCATGCAGGAACGCGACCGCCTCTATTCCAAAGAAGACTTCACCGACGAAGATGGCATCAAAGTGGCCGAGCTGGAAGACAAATTTGCCAACATGGGGGGCTACACGGCCGAAAACGATGCCGCAACACTGCTGAGCGGTCTGGGCATTAAGGAAGCCCTCCACCACAAACTGATGAAGGATCTGTCGGGTAAACAAAAGGTGCGCGTCATGCTGGCCCAGGCACTTTTCGGTGAACCGGACAACCTGCTTCTGGACGAGCCGACCAACGACCTGGACTTGGAAACCGTTGAATGGCTGGAGGATTATCTGGGCAACTTTGAACACACGGTGCTCGTGGTCAGCCACGACCGCCACTTCCTGGACCAGGTTTGCACGCACACCGTCGACATCGACTTCGGCAAGGTAACGCTGTTCTCGGGCAACTACTCGTTCTGGTACCAGTCTTCGCAATTGGCACTGCGCCAGGCCCAGAACCAGAAGCAGAAGGCCGAGGAGAAGAAAAAGGAATTGGAAGAGTTCATCCGCCGCTTCTCCGCGAACGTGGCCAAGAGCCGCCAGACAACGAGCCGCAAGAAGATGCTGGAGAAACTGAATGTAGAAGAAATCCGGCCTTCCACCCGCAAATATCCCGGCATCATCTTCACCATGGACCGCGAACCCGGCAACCAGATTCTGGAAGTCAAGGACCTGAAAGCTACGGCCGACGACGGGACCGTACTCTTCGACAAGCTCAATTTCACCGTAGAAAAAGGGGATAAAATCGTATTCATCAGCCATGACCCGCGCGCCATGACGGCCCTTTTTGAAATCATCAACGGAAACGTGCAGCCCGCGACGGGAGAATTCAAATGGGGTGTCACCATCACGACGGCCTACCTTCCCCTGGACAATACGAAATACTTCGACTGCGACTTAAACATGCTCGACTGGCTGAGCCAATTCGGAGAGGGGAACGAAGTGTACTTCAAGGCATTCCTGGGACGTATGCTTTTCCGCGACGAGGACATCCTTAAGAAAGTGAACGTCCTGTCGGGTGGAGAAAAAATGCGTTGTATGATAGCGCGTATGCAGTTACGCAATGCCAACTGCCTCATACTGGACACGCCGACGAACCACCTCGACATGGAAAGTATCCAGGCATTTAACAACAACTTGAAACTTTTCAAAGGAAATATCCTGTTTGCCAGCCACGACCACGAGTTCATCAACACCGTCGCCAACCGGGTCATTGAACTGACGCCCAATGGTTCCATCGACAAACTGATGAATTACGAGGACTACATCCACGACGAGCGAATCAAGGAACTACGCCAACAACTCTACGGCACGGAACAGTCCTGCTGACATTCTGGCATATTTTTTGCTACATTTAAGGCAAAAACTAAAACATTTAGAATCATGACATCTGAGCCTAAGAACAACAATAAAGAGACTACGGCTGAAAATTCGGCTCAAGAAACTGTGCAGGAGACTGAACAGAAGAATCCGGAGACGCCTACGGAAGAAGCTGCCAACACAGCAACGGAAGAGGAAACGACAGAGGGCGAAAACAAAGCCGGACAGGAAGTTGACGAAAATGCCAAAATGGCAGAAGAACTTCAGGCGGCGCAACAGCAGATTGCCCAATTGAAAGACCAGCTGCTCCGTCAAATGGCCGAATTCGACAATTTCCGCAAGCGCACACTGAAGGAGAAATCGGAACTCATCCTGAACGGCGGCCGAAATGTGCTGGAGAGCCTGCTGCCCGTCCTAGACGATTTGGAACGAGCCCAGGCCAACATTGAAAAGAGTGACGAGATCGAAACGCTTAAAGAAGGCGTACACCTCATCCTCAACAAGTTGACAAAAGTTCTTTCCAGCCACGGCCTCAAAAAAATAGAAACCGACGGAGCAGCCTTCGACACGGACTTCCACGAGGCTGTCGCGTTGGTACCAGCTCAGGACGAAAGCCAGAAGAACCATATCATAGATTGCGTTCAACCGGGCTACATGCTCAACGAGAAAGTCCTTCGACATGCCAAGGTAGTCGTCGGGCAATAAGGCAACCGCTCCAGGAAAAGAGCGTATAAGCTGTTTTATTATTCGCACATTTTCTATTGATTCAAGACAACTATGGCGGAAGAAAAAGATTATTATAAAATACTCGGCGTGGATAAATCGGCGTCGGCCGATGAGATTAAGCGCGCCTACAAGAAGGTTGCCATCAAATACCACCCTGACCGTAACCCGGGCGACAAAGCGGCTGAAGAGAAATTCAAGGAAGCGGCCGAGGCCTATGATGTGCTCCGCGACCCGGAGAAGCGCGCACGCTATGACCAGTTCGGTGCGGCGGGCGTCAACGGCGCCGGAGGTTTCGGCGGCGGTACCCAGGGCATGGACATTAACGACATCTTCTCCCACTTCAGCGACATTTTCGGCGATATGGGCTTCGGCGGATTCGGCGGCTTCGGCGGAGGCGGTAGCCGCCGTCAGGCGCGGCCCCGCTACAAAGGCGGCGACCTTCGGATGAAAATCAAGCTTTCACTCCAGGAGATTGCCACCGGCGTGACCAAGAAATTCAAGGTCAAGAAGAACGTCACCTGTCCCCACTGCCACGGCTCCGGTTGCGAGGAAGGCTATAGCCCCGAGACGTGTGCCACCTGCCATGGCTCCGGCTACGTAGTCCGCAGTCAGCGGAGCTTCCTGGGAATGGTACAAAGCCAGGAACCGTGCCCCACTTGCGGCGGAGAAGGGACCGTCATTACGCACAAATGCAAATACTGCCACGGCGAAGGAATCGTCCAGGGTGAAGAAATCGTAGAAATCAAGATTCCGGCAGGCGTGGCCGAAGGAATGGTAGTCAACGTTCCCGGGAAAGGCCATGCCGCAAAACACAACGGCGTTCCGGGCGATATACAGGTGCTCATAGAGGAAGAGCCGCATCCCGACTTGATTCGCGACGAGAATGACCTGATATACAACCTGCTCCTGACAATTCCCCAGGCCGTTTTGGGCGATACCGTAGAAGTGCCGACCATAGACGGACGGGCCCGCATCAAAATCGCCCCGGGTACGCAACCGGGCACCGCCCTTCGCCTCCGCGGCAAAGGTCTGCCGGCGGTTAAGGGATATGGCTACGGCACAGGAGACATTGTCGTCAACATCAGCATCTACGTCCCCGAAAGCCTTTCCTCCAGTGAGAAGAAAGCCTTTGAAGAAATGAAAGCCAGTCACAACATGGCCCCCAACAGTTCTGCCAAGGACAAAATCTTCAAGAAATTCCGTTCTTACTTTAGCTGATGAATTATCAGGAAACGATACAATATTTATATAATAGTGCCCCGCTCTTTCAACAGATTGGCGGGGCTGCTTATAAAGAGGGGTTGGACAACACCCTAACCCTTGACGAACACTTCGGCCACCCGCATCGCAGTTTTGCTACGGTTCACGTCGCGGGAACCAACGGCAAGGGTTCCTGCTCCCACATGCTGGCCGCCATCCTGCAGGCCGCGGGTTATAAGGTCGGGCTCTACACGTCGCCCCACCTGGTAGACTTCCGCGAACGAATCCGAATCAACGGAGAAATGATACCGGAGGAAGAGGTGTGCCGTTTCGTGGAAACGGAGCGCGCATTTTTCGAGCCGCTCCATCCGTCCTTCTTTGAACTGACCACAGCCCTGGCTTTTCAATATTTTGCTTCGCAGAAAGTGGATATAGCCGTCATCGAAGTGGGCTTGGGCGGGCGCCTGGACTGTACCAACATCATCCGGCCGGAACTGGCTGTCATTACCAACATCAGCAAAGACCATACGCAGTTCCTGGGCAACACGCTGGCAGCCATCGCTTCCGAGAAAGCGGGAATCATCAAGCCCCACACGCCCGTAGTCGTCGGCGAAACTACCGTTGAGACGCGACCGGTATTTCAGACCAAGGCCGAGGAGATGCAGGCTCCGATTATTTTTGCGGAGGACGAGCCCGAAGTATTGCATTCGTCACTGACCGACCACCTCACCCGGAGTTTTCACACCCGCTCTTTTGGAACCCTGGAATGCGACTTGCAAGGAGACTACCAGGTAAAGAACATGAACACCGTACTCCACGCGGTGAAACTGCTGGCCGAGAAATGGCTCCCCCAGGGCGAGGCGTTATGGGACTTACTCCACGAGGCATTGCCACAGGTCATGCACCGCACCGGACTTGCCGGCCGCTGGCAATGCGTAGCCCAGCATCCGACCGTCGTATGCGACACGGGACATAACCTCGGGGGCTGGCAGTGGCTTGCCCGACAATTGGAAGAAACGCCGCACGCCCATTTACACATCGTATTCGGCATGTGCGAGGACAAGGATGTCGATGCCGTCCTGGCCCTCCTGCCCCGCGAAGCCAACTACTACTTCACCCAAGCCTCTGTGCGCAGGGCACTGGACGCTGACGCCTTGCGACAGCGTGCCGCCTCCGCCGGACTTCGCGGCCAGAGTTTTCCACACGTCGTAGACGCTTTCCACGCGGCAAAGGAACAAGCCGGGCGGGAAGATTTAATCTTTATCGGGGGGAGCAGTTTCGTCGTGGCAGACTTCTTCACCGCGCGACAGAAACTGCAAACGCGCCAAGCTGATTTCTGATTTTCTATTTTTCCATACCGAGATTCGTACCGGCCACACAATAAAGGAGGGCCATTCGCGTTAAAATAAAATAAGACTGACTGACAAAAGCACGCATGATAGAATACATAACTGGCAACATAGAGGACCTCACGCCGACAACCGTTACACTGGAAGCCTGTGGCGTGGGGTATGGGATGTTCATTTCCCTGAATACGTACTCGGCTATCCAAGGTAAAAAGTCCGCGAAACTCTATGTCTATGAGGCCATACGCGAGGACGCCCACCTCTTATACGGTTTTGCAGAAAAGGAAGAACGCAGCATGTTCCTCCAGTTAATCAGCGTGCCGGGAATTGGTGCCCAGATGGCGCGCGCAGTCCTGTCCTCCTTCACGCCTCACGAGCTGGTTCGTATCATTAGGGAAGAAAATTCTCGGCTACTGAAAGGCGTTAGGGGAATAGGGCCCAAAGTTGCGCAGCGTATCATCGTGGATTTGAAGGACAAAATCCACACCGATTTCCCTACCACCTTCAGCTCCGAAAGCGGGAAAGCAAGTCCGTCGGATGCCGCGACCTACTCCGGCATTGCCGACGAGGCCGTCGCAGCCCTGTCGATGCTGGGATTTGTGCCTGCCACGGCCCAGAAAGTCGTAATCGACATCATGCGCGAGCAGTCCGACCTGACCGTGGAACAGGTTATCAAAATTGCATTAAAGAGCCTCTGACCCCGTGTAACTGTCTGGCTCGGAAAATTAGCAGAGATTATCCCCCGTGGAAAAAACGCTGAAACTCTCCGCCCTTTGGCTGATCATCATATTGCTGGCCTCTACCCTACCGGCCCAGGGACGCGCGTCGTTTTCCGAAGCCGGGACAGCCAACGTTTCCGATTTTATAGGAAACGAGAATCTTGTGCGGCCACCACATCTTCACATCGCAGCCAGTGACTCCGACAGCATCGCGCCACGCTATAAGGTCAAGCCCACTACGTTACAAAGCGAAGAGGACATTGACGGGGGAAGCGCGGACCTGCGCGACCCTGAAAATCTCTCCAGCGGAGTGTATTACGACGAAAAGACGGGGACTTACCGAATGGGTACCAAGCTGGGAGAGAGTTTTCTGGAGGCGCCTTTCTACATGACGCCGGAGGAATACCAGGAATGGAGTACCCGCCGCTCCATGCAGGCTTACTATCGAAGCAAAAACAAGGAAGAATTTGAGAACAAGGGGAAAGAAAAGTTCGACTTCACGGACATGCACTTTGACCTGGGCCCCGCCAACAAGATTTTTGGCCCGGGCGGAGTGCGCATTAAGACACAGGGTTCCGTAGAACTCAAAATTGGCGCGAACACGCGGAACGTCGACAATCCGTCACTCGCCGAGCGAAACCGCAAAGTCTTCGGCTTCGATTTCGACGAGAATATCAACCTCAGCGTTAACGGTAGCGTCGGCGATAAAGTCAACCTGGATTTCAACTATAATTCCGAAGCGACCTTCGACTTCGATACGCAGAATCTGAAACTACGCTACGAAGGAAAGGAGGACGAAATCATCAAACTCATTGAGGCGGGCAACGTCTCGCTCCCGACCAACTCTTCGCTGATTCGAGGGGCGTCCTCTCTCTTCGGTGTCAGAGCGGACCTGCAATTTGGCAAGCTGAAACTGCAGACTGTGATTTCTCAAAAAAAGTCGAGTAGCCAGAGCGTCAGTTCCAATGGTGGCGTGCAGCTGACGGACTACGAATTTTCGGCCGATAATTATGACGAAAACCGCCACTTCTTTTTGGCCCAATACTTCCGCGACCACTACGACGAGAACATGGCCCAGCTGCCCAATATCTTATCCGGTATAACCATCAACCGTATCGAAATTTGGGTAACCAATAAGACCGGTGCCACAACGAATACGCGCAACATCGTGGCCTTCACCGATCTGGGAGAGCACGACAAAATCAGCAATCCGATGTGGACTGCCGGCGCCGACCTGCCGCCCAGCAACAACTCCAATACCTTATATGCGACCCTGACGGGACAGTTGAGCGGGGCCCGCGACATCACGCAGACGACGTCCATACTCGATGGGTATGGATTGACGGGAGGCGTGGATTACGAAAAACTGGAAACGGCGCGCCTGCTAAACTCCACGGAGTATATTCTTAACTCCTCGCTGGGTTACGTTTCTCTGAAATCAACGCTGCAGACAGACCAAGTCCTGGCCGTAGCCTTTGAATACACCTATCAGGGTACGCGCTATCAGGTCGGCGAGTTTTCTACGGACCTGAAGGACAATTCCAGCGCCCTGTTTGTCAAGGCGCTGAAGAATACGGCCAACACGCCGCAAATGGGTAACTGGGACCTGATGATGAAAAACGTTTATTCGTTAGGCGCCACCTCCATCCAGAAAGAGAACTTCCGGCTGGACATCAAATTCTTAAGCGACACGACGGGCGTCTACCTTTCCTATCTTCCGGAACCTACGCTGAAAGAGGAGAAAATCCTGTCGCTGGTCGGCTTAGACCGCTTGGACAATAACAACAACCGCCACTCCAACGGCTACTTCGACTTCGTGGAGGGCTATACGATAGATGCGTCCAACGGCCGCGTCTATTTCCCCGTCGTGGAACCGTTCGGCTCGTATCTGGCCCAGGCCATCGGGAACGAGGCCATTGCGGAGCGTTACGTGTTCCAGGAACTCTACGACTCGACCAAGACCATTGCCAAACAAATCGCAGAGAAAGACAAATTCCTGATTACCGGTCAATACAAGGCCAGCAAGACAGGCGAGATACAATTAGGCGCCATGAATATCCCCCAGGGCTCCGTGGTCGTCACGGCCGGGGGCATGACCCTCATGGAAGGCACGGACTATATCGTGGACTACAATTCCGGCATCGTTACCATTATCAACCAAAGTCTGCTGGACGCGGGGACGGCCATCAATGTCAGTCTGGAAAGCGACACGAACTATGGCATGCAACGAAAAACCATGTTCGGGCTGAACTGGCAATACGATTTCTCCCAGGACTTCCAGATTGGCGGTACGTTCATGCACTTGGGGGAAAAGCCGCTGACCACGAAAGTTGCCATGGGCAGTGAACCCTTGAACAATACAATATGGGGCCTCAACCTTTCTTTCAAGAAAGAAAGCCAGTGGCTGACCAACGTTTTGGACAAGTTGCCGATTCTGCACTGCACGGCGCCGTCGTCCATCAACTTCACGGCAGAATTTGCCCAACTCTTTGCCGGGAAGAACCGCGGCGCACAGGGCAACGCTTCCTATATCGACGATTTTGAAGGGGCGAAAAGTGATATTGACATATCCGACCCGACGGAATGGGTTCTCTGCTCTACGCCGTCCCTATTCCCCGAGTCTTCCTATTCTAACGATGTCCGTTATGGCTACAACCGCGCCCGGCTGGCATGGTACTACATTGACCCGCTCTTCACGCGCCGCTCCTCCTCGCTCACTCCGGGACACATCAAGAATGACCTGGCACAACTGTCGGACCCTGACGTACGCGAGGTCTACAAGACGGAACTTTTCCCGAATACGCAAATCAACTACCGCGAATCGTCCACGCTCAATGTCCTCAACCTGGCATTCTACCCCAACGAGCGCGGACCGTACAACCTGGACCCCAACCTGGACCGCGACGGACACCTGCTAAATCCTCAGCATCGCTGGGGCGGCATGATGAGACGGCTCGAGACCTCGGACTTTGAAACGGCCAACATCGAGTACATCGAATTCTGGCTCATGGACCCGTTCATCAAGGCGCGGGAGAACGGACAGGACCTATCGGGCGACCTTTACTTCAACCTCGGAGAAATTAGCGAGGACATTCTCAAGGACGGGCGCAAATTTTACGAAAGCGGCCTCCCCGTTGAAGACAACTCATCCCTCTACACGGAAACCGTATGGGGCAAGGTGCCGACCCAGACGAGCATCACCTACGCCTTCAACACGTCCAGCGGTTCCCGGCAGAAGCAAGACGTCGGGTATAACGGTCTGACCAGTGAGGAAGAGGCCACGTATCCGGCCTATCAGCAATTCCTCAGTCAGATACAGAGCATCGTACGCCCCGAGGTTTATGACTCCATCATGATGTCTCCCTCGGCCGACAAATACCACTACTTCCGCGGCAGTGACTACGACGCGCAAGAATTATCCATTCTCGACCGTTACAAACTCATCAATAACCCGAACGGGAACTCGGTTGATACGGAGCACTCTCCGGAGAGCTACAGCACGGCCTACAAAACGACTCCCGACGTAGAAGACATCAATCAGGACTATACGCTCAACGAATACGAGAAGTATTACCAATACCATGTCCGGATAGATCCGAACATGATGAACGTAGGTCAGAACTACATCGTAGACCGCCGCGTGGCCAGCGTCAAGACCCGCGACGGCAATACCTCGGAAGTGACCTGGTACCAGTTCAGAATACCGGTTGACCAATACGAGTTGCGGCAGGGAGGAATCAGCGACTTCTCCAGCATCCGCTTCATGCGTGTGTTCATGACGGGTTTCAACAATCCGGTGGTACTGCGCTTCGGTACGTTCAATCTGGTCCGCGGCGAATGGAGAAGCTACGAGCAGGCACTCTATACGGGACAAGCCCCCGACGTCAGCGGCAGCCTCGACGTATCGGCCGTCAATTTTGAAGAAAATAATGAGAAGCAGCCGGTCAACTATGTCATTCCCCCCGGCATCTCGCGGGTCATTGACCCCGGTCAGGAACAGATTCTGCAGGAAAACGAACAGGCCCTGTCGCTTACGGTCAAGAACCTGGCTTCCGGCGACGCACGTGCCGTGTATAAGAACACGACGCTCGACCTGCGTCGTTATAAACATCTGCAAATGTTTGCCCACGCGAACAGCTTGCCCGAGGACAACAGCTTGACCGACGGGCAGGTCAGCATCTTCATTCGTCTGGGTTCGGACTATAAGAACAACTTCTACGAGTACGAAATTCCCCTTCAGATTACGCCCGAAGGCAACTACGCCAACAACGATGCCGGCGCCACGGCGGTTTGGCCCGAAGACAACATGCTCGACATTGATTTGTCCTTATTCACAGACCTGAAGAAAAATCGGAACCAGCAGAAATCCTTGGGAGCGGCGAGCTACAGCCAGCTTTACAGTGAATACGACCCGGACAAGCCCAACAACAAAATCAGCGTTATGGGCAATCCCTCTTTGGGCGAAGTGAAGACCATTATGATTGGTGTCCGCAACAATTCCCGCGCACTCAAGAGCGTAGAAGTCTGGGCCAACGAATTGCGTCTGCAGAATTTTACCAACAAGGGCGGATGGGCCGCCCAGGGTACGCTCAACATTCAACTGTCCGATTTCGCTACCCTGAACCTGAACGGCCACATCGAAACCGACGGCTTCGGCGGGCTCGAGGAAAGCGTCTCGCAACGCCGGGACAACGACCTCTATCAGTACAACATCACCACCAACGTGGAAGCTGGACGCTTTTTGCCCGACGCCGTCAAATTGAAAGCGCCTATCTATTACTCGTACAGCAAGGAACGCACCGTGCCGCGCTACAATCCGCTCGACACGGACATGACGCTCGACGATGCGCTGGAAGCGATTTCCACCAAAAGCGGACGCGACTCGCTCCGCAACATTGCCGAGAACGTTGTCATCAATAAGAATTTCAGCATCTCCGGCGCCCGTTTCAACATCGCAACGAAGCGTCACCCCATGCCGTACGACCCGGCGAACTTCACCTTCGGCTATGCCCACAGCAGCCAGCACACCTCGGGCGAAACTACGGCCTGGGAAAAGGACGAAAACTGGAAATGGTCGCTCAATTACAATTACTCCCCGAACTACGAGCCCTTCGCCCCCTTCAAAAACAAGAAAGGAAAAGGGAAGTGGAACAGATTTGCCAAGGAACTGGAGTTCAACTACCTGCCCCAAAACATTTCGTTCAATTCGGACATCGTCCGCAATTACTACGAGTTGCAGGAACGCGATATGGAGGACCTCTCCAACAATTCACTACCGCTGACATGGGCCAGCGACTTCCTGTGGAACCGCAGCCTGTCTCTCCGCTGGGACATGACGAAGAATCTCCACATGAGCTTTAACTCTGCGACCAATGCAGAAATCCAGCAGCCCTACACGGCAGTGAACAAGGACCTCTACCCCGACCGTTACAAGGTGTGGAAGGATTCTGTCTGGCAGAGCATCAAGAATATGGGGCGCCCACTCAGTTACCAGCAAACGTTCGACTTCTCCTGGCAAATACCGCTCAACCGCACGCCGATTTTCGACTGGCTCTCTTCCGACGTCAAATATGTCGGAACCTATAACTGGCAGCGCGGTTCCGAACTGGACGACGGGACTTCCATGGGGAATACCATCAGTAACTCCAGGAACGTAACGGGTAATGTTCGCCTCAGGATGGAAACCCTTTACAACCATGTTCCCTTCCTGAAAAAGGTGAACCGGAAGTTCTCCTCCTCGTCTTCTTCCAACAGTCAATCTACCCAGCCCAAGAAGTTTACGAAGGAAATCCAACTGCTTCCGGACACGACGCTGACCATCAGTCATAATCAGAAGTCGAAGAAAGTCCGCGTATCGGCCATCCGTCCCGACGGTTCCTACTTCCGTATCCGTTACAAGGTGCTGGACAACAACCGCATCGAGATTCTGAATCAAGATACGGCCCGGGTGAAGATTACCGTCCTGCCCCGCAAACGCGCTGAGGACCAGTGGTGGTATAAGGCCCTCCAGTACACCACCCGTGTTGCCATGATGGTCCGGAACGTCAGCATTTCCTATAGCAATCGTTACAACATGACGCTGCCCGGATTCCTTCCCAACATCGGGGACTTTTTCGGCCAGCGAAGCAGTGGCGGACTTCAGCCCGGATTAGACTTTGCCTTTGGTTTCACGGACGAAAGCTACATTCGCCGCGCAGCCGAACGTGGCTGGCTCAAAATCGACGAGAACTCCATCACGCCGGCTACGACGAACCTCACGGAGGATCTTCAGATAAAGGCGACACTCGAACCCATTCGCGACCTGAAGATAGACCTCACGGGGAGCCGGACCGTCAACACGGCAAAGAGCATTCAATACATGTTCGAGGGAATGCCCACAACACAGACGGGTAGTTTCACCATGACCACCATCTCCATCGGCTCTGCCTTTGAAAAAACGGGCAATGCAGACAACGGCTATGCGAGTGCCTCCTTCAATAAGTTCATCGGCGCGCTCACTTCCTATCAGCAACGGGTTGAGGGCATCTTCACCGATGCGACCTATCCGCAAGGCACAACGTTGGCCGGACAGAAATTCAATCCCGCCAACGGTACAATCAGCCAGTATGCCGCCGAAGTCATGATTCCGGCCTTCCTCGACACCTATACGAACAGTGGCGGCTCGCTGGACATCTTCCCGAAACTGACGCGCATCCTTCCCAACTGGAGCATATCCTATGCCGGCCTGTCCAAGCTGCCGAAGATGAAGAAGATTTTCAAGAGCTTCAACCTGAACCACAGCTACCGCAGTGTCTACTCCGTCGGCTCCTACAATACGTATTCCAGCTACCAGGAATTCATGAACGGATTCGGATTCGTACAGGACGTGACCACCGGCAATCCGGTTCCCAGCAGCATGTACGACATCTCTACCGTCAGCATAAACGAGACCTTCTCGCCGCTGTTCGGGGTCGACATGACATTCCTGAATAATCTGACGGCCAAAGTCGAGTACCGCAAAACGCGTGTCCTGACGCTGAGCATGACTTCCCAACAAATCACCGAGACCCGTTCCAACGACCTTGTCTTCGGAATGGGATACAAGATCAACAACCTCAAACTGTTTGCTCCCAAGCGGACAGTGCGTGCCAAGAAGCGTGGCAGCAAGTGGAACCAGGAGCAGGAAGAGCAAAAGGCAAACAACAATCAGGGCTTCTCCAATGACCTCGATTTAAGGTTAGACTTTTCCCTCCGCAACCAGAGTGCCTTGAACCGCGATATTATGACGACGCTCTCGCAAGCCACGAGTGGGAACAAGGCCGTACAGGTCTCCTTCTCCGCCGAATACGCGCTGAGCCGCTACCTGACGGTGACCGCCTACTACGAGCGTCAGATGAACAAGCCCCTGTTGACTTCCAGCTCCTACCCGACGACGACCCAGGATTTCGGAATCAGCCTCCGCTTCATCCTGAATCGTTGAGCCGAAGCCCCACCTTATAATAGGTAGCGCCTCCGTTTTTCCGACGGAGGCGCTACATTTTTTTCGACCGCAGATGCCACTCCGCGGCGCAAATCGTGGCGCAAATATTTTGCCGAGTGATTTTTTCTACGTAATTTGCGGCCTGTAATCAATCAGACAGATCACAATTTCTTAAATCTTTAACCCATGAAAGTTTACGATTCACACGAAATCAAGAACATTGCCCTTCTCGGGAACGATGGTTCTGGTAAAACCACTCTCACAGAAGCACTGCTTTTTGAGAGCGGCGCCATCAAGCGCCGCGGTCGCATCACAGCAAAAAATACGGTTTCCGACTATTTTCCCGTTGAACAAGATTACGGCTACTCCGTATTCTCCACTGTTTTCCACGTTGAATGGAACAACAAGAAATTAAACATCATAGATTGCCCGGGCTCTGACGATTTCGTAGGTGCCGCCCTCACAGCCCTCAATGTAACTGACACCGCAGTCCTCCTTATCAATGGACAATTTGGCCCGGAAGTAGGTACGCAAAACCATTTCCGCTATACTGAGAAACTTCAAAAGCCTGTCATTTTCCTGGTCAACCAACTGGACGCCGAGAAGTGCGACTACCACGCCATCGTGGAGGAATTGCAGGAAATCTATGGCAATAAAGTAGTTCCCATCCAGTACCCGCTCCAGACAGGTCCGGACTTCAATGCCCTCATCGACGTCATCCTGATGAAGAAGCTGTCCTGGGGACCGGAAGGAGGAGAGCCCGTTATCGAGGAGATTCCGGAAGAAGAAAAGGAGAAAGCCGAAGCCATGCACAAAACGCTGGTAGAAGCTGCCGCCGAAAACGACGAGGGACTGATGGAAAAATTCTTTGAAACGGAACACCTCACGGAGGACGAAATGCGCGAGGGCATCCGCAAAGGTCTGGTGACACGTTCCATTTTCCCCGTCTTCTGCGTCTGCGCTTCCAAGAATATGGGCGTCGGCCGCCTCATGGAATTCCTGGGAAATGTGGTACCGTTCGTAGACGAAATGCCCCCCGTCCACAACACCCGCGGTGTAGAAGTTAAACCCGATCCCGCCGGCCCCACTTCCCTCTATTTCTTCAAGACCGGCGTAGAACCGCACATCGGCGAAGTGCAATATTTCAAGGTCATGAGCGGCTGCGTCAAGGAAGGCGACGATTTGACCAACGCGGACCGCGGCTCCAAGGAACGAATGGCCCAGCTGTTCGTTTGTTCGGGCGCCAACCGCGAGAAGGTCGAGAAGCTCGAAGCCGGCGACATTGGCTGTACCGTTAAGCTCAAAGACGTCCGCACGGGCAATACGCTCAATTCCAAAGACTGCGACAACCGCTTCAACTTCATCAAATACCCGAACTCCAAGTACACACGCGCCATCCGTGCGGTCAACGAGGCTGACACCGAGAAAATGATGGCCGCCCTCAACCGCATGCGCCAGGAGGACCCCACGTGGGTTGTGGAACAAAGCAAGGAGTTGCGGCAGACCTTGGTACACGGCCAGGGCGAATTTCACTTGCGTACCCTCAAATGGCGACTGGAAAACATTGACAAGATTCCCGTTGAATTTTACGAGCAGCGCATCCCCTACCGCGAAACCATCACCAAAGCCGCCCGGGCCGACTATCGCCACAAGAAGCAAAGCGGTGGAGCGGGCCAGTTCGGCGAAGTCCACCTCATCGTCGAGCCTTACAGCGACGGCATGGAGGACCCGACGGTCTACAGATTCGGCAATCAGGAAATCCGCGTCAACATCAAGGGTAAGGAAGAGATTTCCCTGGAATGGGGTGGAAAACTCGTGTTCATCAACTCCGTCGTAGGTGGAGCCATCGACGCGCGCTTCATGCCGGCCATCCTGAAAGGCATCATGAGCCGCATGGAACAGGGTCCCCTCACCGGCAGCTACGCCCGCGACGTCCGTGTCGTTGTCTACGACGGAAAGATGCACCCCGTCGATTCCAACGAATTGTCCTTCATGCTCGCCGGCCGCAACGCCTTCAGCATCGCCTTCAAAAACGCAGGCCCGAAAATTCTGGAGCCCATCTACGATGTAGAAGTATTCGTACCGAGCGACAAACTGGGCGACGTCATGAGCGACTTGCAGGGCCGCCGCGGCCTCATCATTGGAATGAGTAGTGAGAACGGCTACGAAAAGTTGCAGGCCAAGGTTCCCCTCAAAGAGCTCGGCAACTATTCCACCAGCCTCAGTTCGCTCACGGGCGGTCGTGCCTCCTTCATCATGAAGTTTGCCAGCTACGAGCTCGTACCCGCCGACCTGCAAAACAAGCTGATTTCGGAATTTGAAAAAGAACAGACGGAATAAATCCCGACCTGCTTCTGTAAAAAGTAAGGGTTGGCCCCTTGGGAGCCAACCCTTACTTTTTTATTTCCCCTGCTGCTTGCGGTACAACTGCCAGGAATTATACACGTTGTGCCAGATACTGTAGAAACCGCCGGCCAGCGCAGTGACAGGCGTCAGGAACGTATAACCCATCCATATCGCAAACACCGTGTTCTTCTGTCCCAGGGCCTGTCCCGCACTAACCGGGTCGCCGTACCTTTTTCCTATGATGTGGCCCCAATAGAACTGCGCGCAGCAAGCCAGCAGACTCACGGCCGCTATTCCCGCCATGTACGGCCAGGCCACGTCACTGTGTACCATACTGCGCGTCGTCACCGCTATGGCCAGCGATAGGGAGACGGCCCAGAGGTAAAAGGCCAGGTCCTTGCAACCGGTCACTGCCTTGTGGAAACGTGGGAAAAGCCACCGCACCAGCAGGGCCATGAAGAAGGGGCAAATCAGCATGGGGAACACCTTACCGACAATCAGAAAGAACGAAGTCACGAAGTCCAACTCCGGATGCGGATGTACCAACGGCACAAACATCGGTACGACGAGGGCCGCAGCCAGATTGATCAATACGGTGTAGGTCGTCAGCCCGGCAGCGTCACCGTCCAGCTTCGCCGTAATCACGGCAGCGGCAGTAGCCGTCGGACAAATGAAGCAGAGCATGGCCCCCTCTACCACCACGCGCCCCGAAAAATCCGGCACCGCCACCAACCACAGGGACAGCAGCGCAAACAGGACAAGCTGTATCAGCAACAGCCACAAGTGCCACTTGCGCAAGCGCAGCGAGTGCGGGTCGACCTTACAGAAGGTGATGAACAACATGCAGAAAATCAGCAAGGGCTGCACGACGTTCACCGTGTGGTTCACCCAGACTCGCGTCGGTACCAGGCAAGGAATGGAAGTATAGACAAAATAGGCCAGCACGCCCGCCGCCATGGCGAACAGCAGCGTCCAGTCTTTCAGAATACGCTTAATGCTCATTTCTTTTTCTCCAATTGAAATATCTCGTCACGCAACTGGGCCGCCAGCACAAAGTCAAACTTCGACGCGGCGTCCTTCATCAGGCGTTTCAGGCGTTCAATCTGTTCTTCCTTCGTCGCACTCTTTTTCCCATAAGCGGCAGCCGATTCGGCAGCCATCATCGGCGCTTCGTTCTGTCCTGCGGCATAAGCCTTCTCGTCCGCGGCCGGTTTCTTCAACTGCGCCAGCTCGTTCGTCCCGGTCGCCTTGCGGATGGGCTGCGGCGTGATGCCGTGCGCCTCGTTATAACGTATCTGCTTCATGCGGCGGCGCTCCGTCTCGTCAATCGTTTGCTGCATCGAGGGCGTAATTTTCTTGGCATACATGATGACGCGCCCGTTCACGTTGCGTGCCGCGCGGCCCGCCGTCTGCGTCAGCGAACGGTGCGAACGCAGGAAGCCTTCCTTGTCCGCATCCAGGATAGCCACCAACGAAACTTCTGGCAAATCCAGGCCCTCGCGCAACAGGTTCACACCGACCAGCACGGAATAAATGCCCCGACGCAAATCGTCCATAATCTGTACGCGTTCCAGCGTGTCCACGTCGCTATGGATGTAAGCTGTGCGCACGCCGTTCTTCACCAGGTAGTCCGTCAGCTCTTCGGCCATGCGCTTGGTCAACGTCGTGACCAGCACCCGCTCGTCGCGCGCCGTCACCTTCTGGATTTCCTCCATCAGGTCATCAACCGGATAGTCCGTAGACCGCACCTCGATGGGCGGGTCGAGCAAGCCCGTCGGACGGATCACCTGCTCCACGACGACGCCTCCGCTCTCCGCCAACTCGTATTCGGCCGGCGTGGCACTGATGTAAATCACCTGATGCGCCATTTCGTGAAACTCCTCAAACGTCAGCGGCCGGTTGTCCAAAGCCGCCGGGAGCCGGAAGCCGTAGTTCACCAGCGCCTCCTTGCGCGAGCGGTCGCCGCCATACATGGCGCTGATCTGCGGTACGGTCACGTGGCTCTCGTCGATGACCATCAGGAAGTCCTTCGGGAAAAAGTCGAGCAGGCAGTAAGGGCGCGTGCCGGGTTCGCGTCCGTCGAAGTAGCGCGAATAGTTCTCGATGCCCGAGCAGTGTCCCAGTTCGCGGATCATCTCAATGTCGTAGCTCACGCGCTCCTGCAGGCGCTTGGCCTCCAGCGTCTTCCCCAACTCGTTGAAGTGCTCCACCTGCGCCGTCAGGTCGTCCTGGATTTTCCGGATAGCCAGTTCCTGCGTCTCCTTGGAGGTCAGGAACAGATTGGCGGGATAGATGCGGTATTCGTCAAACGTCGCCAGGCGCGTGCCGCTCACGGCGTCCACTTCCTCAATGCCGTCCACCTCGTCACCCCAGAACGTTACGCGCAGCAGTTCGTCCGCATAGGCTAGAAAGATGTCCACCGTGTCGCCGCGTACGCGGAAATTGCCGCGCTGGGGCGCCACGTCGTTACGCACGTAGAGGCTGTCCACCAGACGACGCAGCAGCACGTTCAAGGCCAGCTTCATCCCCACGCGCAACTCGATGACGTTCTCGTAGAAGGCTGCCGGGTTGCCCATGCCGTAGATGCACGAGACGGACGAGACGACAATCACGTCCCGCCGCCCCGACAGCAGGGACGACGTGGCGGCCAGGCGCAACTTGTCGATTTCCTGATTGATGGCCAAGTCTTTCTCGATATACGTGTCCGTAGCGGCAATGTAAGCCTCCGGTTGGTAGTAGTCGTAGTACGAGACGTAATACTCTACCGCGTTGTTCGGGAAGAAGCCCTTGAACTCCGAGTAAAGCTGGGCCGCAAGCGTCTTGTTGTGGCTCAGTACCAGTGTGGGCCGGCCCACCTGCGCAATGACGTTGGCCACGGTAAAGGTCTTTCCCGACCCCGTCACGCCCAGCAGCGTCTGGGCCGGCAGTCCCGAGAGTACGCCGTCCGTCAGCTGGCGGATGGCCTCCGGCTGGTCGCCCGTAGGGCGGTAGGGTGCTTGTAAGTCAAACTTGTTCATACCTCTCTTCTCCTCCTGCAAAGTCCGGCTGCAAAGATAGGGGATTTTAGGCAAATGGCCTACCCCGCCGCTTCCCCAATGTACAGCCCGTGGCGGAGCAGAAACGGAGCGTTACCGTAAAAGGGCTACCCGTTGCCGCGCATTCCCCACCCCACACCGGGTGCGGCGGCCGCTCCGCGCCGGACGCTGCAACCCTGTCCGCATACGAAAAAGAGGCCTTCGGAATGAAGGCCCCTTCTCGGTGATTCCGCAGGGATTCGAACCCTGGACCCACGCCTTAGAAGGGCGTTGCTCTAATCCAACTGAGCTACGGAACCATACTGGTCTCTCGAAATAGATTGCAAAGATATAACTTTTCGGGCATACACGCAAACGATGCGCGGCTTACGTGCCCGCCCGGCCTGCCCTTTTGCGGCTCAGGCTGAAGTACCCGTCGCCGTGCGCGCACTACCGGCCGGAGCAGCATTCGCATCGCCCGAGGGATGTGCAAACGGGGGATAGAGAAACTCGAACTGGTAGCTCTGCCCCTTGGCGGAGGGGAACTGACTGCGCAAGTCAACGTCCTGACGGTTCTTCAGGTGATTGATAATCTTGTTATAGCAGTCCTGCCCGCTCTTGGCTTTCACGTAGGCCGTGAAAGGCGTATCCTGGTATTGGAACTTCGTAGTGTTGGGAATCTGTATGACGCGCTTGAAGACGATACGGCCCTTGTACCAGCCCTCTCTCTCCTCAGCCAGCTGCGCCAGTTTCATTTCCTTCTTGCTGTACGGTTCGCTTACGGGGTTGGCGGGAGCCGCGGGCTTCCGGTTGGCCTTGAACTCAGCCAGCGAGTTGGCGTTCGTCTTGATCAAGATAAAATATACACGCGGACGAATCTTATAGCGTTTGGGATAGGGCAAGTCACCACTCAGGTAGGTGTGCATGTCGGCTATCAATTCGCTTGTCAGACGGATATCCGGGATAGAGGAAAGGAACTCTATCAATTCGTCAAAATTATGAACCAACGTATCTTGATCGAAATATCTCGCGTAAATGTTCATCATCTAAAATTTTATCAACTGAATCAAGATGCAAGGTAAGTATAATCAAAAACTCGTAGCAAGCACCTCACTGCTGCTGGTAATTAATGAGCGGAAAACGAGACTCGAACTCGCGACCCCAACCTTGGCAAGGTTGTGCTCTACCAACTGAGCTATTTCCGCAAATTGCAAATAATCAGTTATTTACAAGCGTTAAAATAGCTGTTTTATACCTTAAAAATCGGTCTGTAACACACTCTGTATCACATTTTCTTGCTTGCAAATTGTTTGTAATTTGCAGATTCTTAATTTGTTAGGTAAAATTTCATTCCTTGTGCTACATAAAGCATTTAACACGTGTCATTCATAAGCAATTATGTTATTAGTTGATAGAGAATTAAGCGTATTCATTTATTGGATTTCTCTGCAACCGACCCCAACCTCGGTTCAGAAAAAAAGAGGAAATTTCTTTCCTCTCTCCTTTTAAGAATGTTGTGTTGCTTTTGTTTTATCTGCAATTTGTAATAGTTTTTCTGAAATATATTCAGGAGTAACCATTAAAAGCAATGAGGTCGCTATATCTGATTTTCGAATATCAATATCGTTTTTAGCAAGGTCGTTTTGGAATAACTTTTTGATAATATCTGTTGTTTTATTGATAAATACAGTGTTAATATTCAAGATTTGGCCTTTTTCAAAAGGAGGAGTATTATATGCAATATTAGACATACAAAGTCCGTGGACAAATTCAGACATATAGCCAGATATGAATTGAGATACACTATTTTTAATTCCTGCTTGTTGATATAATTCCAGCCATGAAAATCTATTTCCCTTTATCGTATTATTTAACTTTTTGTATTTCCAATTACGCCTTTGGATGATATTTTCCATATCAACATTACATAATGGATTATTTCTAATCTTTTTCAATAATTGATCTTTTGCCTTTAGATCACTCTGCATAGTTGTTTCAATTTGTTGGGCCAGTTGATCTATTTCAGTTTGTTCAATATAATTGAGATCAAAAGTCAAGGATGGAAATTTGCGTAGTTCCTTTATTCTATTTTCAACCCCATCTAAAACATACAAGTAATGTCTTAATTCTCTTTCTTCTATCGTTTTAGAGTTAATATGGATGAAATGTAATATAGTATAGTTATCGACAATCATTCGACTAAGTGTAACCAAAGATGAAACATCTATCCTATCTTCACATAGTAGATGAATTGACTGCCAAGAATCCAACATTTTCCTAATAGCGAAT
>OHQT01000009.1_pt1 | contig 117073 bp, 90 predicted proteins | sample 1578221 | NCBI WGS metagenome assembly OHQT01 (sample SAMEA3879547, study PRJEB24766) | human gut metagenome | biome: human-associated habitat; feature: feces | place: USA | collected 1985/1987
GTCGGCAACGGCGACATGCTGCACTACAGCCCCACCTCGCAGTTCTGGATGTGCAACCGCATAGCCAACGCCTGCTACAGGATGTACGACCAGATGGCCCCCGTGGTAAGGAAGGCCGCAGACGAATTCGAACTCCGGAACATGGAGGTCCTGGTTCCGCAAACCGATGAGGCCGCAGCCCTGCTCGTGGAGAACGGCAAGACCGACATGGCCAGGAAGCTGCTGACGGATTTCTCCGTCTCAACGGCGCAGCGGCAGTTCGAGGCCTGGACCTCACTCGAGGAGATGCTGCTCGTGAAATTCATCGACGGCAACGTCAAGGCCCAGGCCGAAGACGGCTCCTTCCTGCATTCGGAATATTCCGAAGGCATACCCGAAGGGCTGACACAGCCCGGCTACACCGACATCTGGAAAGAAGCCGTGGTCCACGACAACGGAAAAATACTGGAAGTAAAGTAACCTCATATCAGCCATGAAGAAATTCACATTTCTGCTAATCGCGCTGCTGGCAGGCATCCTGGCCGTAAACGCCCAGGACAAGCGCGAAATCAAAGCCTTCACCGGCAACACCTACGTCACGCAACAGGGTTCCTACACCCCCTCGTTCAGGAATGACGGAAGCAAGGCCAAGGTGCGCAACGTCATCCTGCTCATCGGAGACGGAATGGGCACCGGCGCGGTCAACGCCGCGATGTACGCCAACGGCGGAGAGCTCACGATGACCAACCTCAAGACCATGGGCTATGTGCGCACCCAGTCGGCGGACAACTTCACCACCGACTCCGCCGCATCGGGAACCGCCTACGCGACCGGACAGAAGACGAAGAACGGATACCTCGGAGTCGACACCAGCGCCGTGTCCATCATGAACCTACCCGAGAAGCTCGCCCCTCTGGGCTATGCCTGCGGGGTGCTCTCCACCGACGACCTCAACGGAGCCACTCCGGCTGCCTTCTTCGCCCACCAGAGAGCCCGAGGCGCCACCGCAGAAATCTGGGCGGATCTCGCGGAAAGCTGCCTGACCTTCGCCTCCGCAGGCTCGCAGAAAACCTTCCAGGACCAGTCGCTGAAGACCCGCGATGCAATCTCAGCCGAATTCGAAGTGGTCTATTCTCCTGACGACGAGGACATCGCAGACAGCGACAGGCTGCTCTACCTGCCCGAAAGCGTCCAGTATGAAGACCGCGGCGACTACCTCCCCGCCACCACCGAAATGGCGATATCCTACCTCGCCGAGCGCGGCAGGAAAGGCTTCTTCCTGATGGTCGAAGGCGCGCGAATCGACAAGGAGGAGCACGGCAACAACTTCAAGGGAATGGTACGCGAGACGCTCGACTTCGACAAGGCGGTGGAGGCCGCAATACGCTTCGCGGAGCAGGACGGCCACACCCTCGTGATCATCAGCGCCGACCATGAGACCGGAGCCGTAACGCTAGGACACTGCAACCCTTCCGACGGATACGCTTCGGGGACGTTCGCCTCGTCCGGACACTCTCCCGTCATGGTGCCCCTGTTCGCCTACGGCCCCCGCTCCGGAGAATTCACCGGAACCCAGGAGAACAGCGACGTGAGCAACAAGATTTTCCGGATACTCACCGGGGAATAGTATTGCAAAACAAAGATTTTGTTGTAACTTTGCCTTCCCGTTTGGAAACCAGAAGGGAAGGATTGGAGAGGTGGGTGAGTGGCTGAAACCACCGGTTTGCTAAACCGGCGTACGGGTTATACCGTACCACGAGTTCGAATCTCGTCCTCTCCGCAGGAGAACAAGAAAACGCCCCGCAGAATGTCTGCAGGGCGTTTTTTCATTTGAGCATCCGGGAGAGATGGTCCATTATCACCTTCTCCATGACGGCGTAGCCCGCCGCCACGGGGTGGCAGCCGTCTTCCGAATAGCCCGGATTCATGCCGCCTTCCGGGCCGGCCATCTCCGACCAATAGTCGACATAGCGCACTCCGGCCTCTTCGGCGTATGCCCTGATCAGGCCGTTCATCCGCACGACCTCGGGCGCCGGTTTCATCTCCGGAGCCCAGAAGAAACGGCTGCACGGAGTGAGAGAGCAGAGCAGCGGCTCTATTCCGTTGGCCCTGGCGATGTCGCACATGGCCGCAAGGTTGTCGAGAGTGTTGTTCATGCCCATCTTTCCGTCGTTGCCGGCTATGTCGTTGATTCCGGCGAGAATCACTGCTACCTTGGGATTCAGAGCCACCACATCCTGGCGGAACCGCGCGAGCACGCCCAGGGAGGTCTGTGCGGCTATACCCCTGCAGATGAAGCCGTTGCTCTCGAAGAAGTCAGGATCGGCTGAGTACCAGAACTGTGTGATCGAATCGCCGGTGAAGACCACGTCGGCTGCGGCCACATGCCTGTTGGCCTCGACGTATGCGTCGTAGCACATCTTTTCGGCCACGGTGTGCCTTTCTCTTCCGTCAGGCGCCTCGCATTTCATTTCCGGGGAGACCTGCCGCTCCTGCCCGAGAGCCGGCAGGCCCAGCAGGAGAGAAACCAGCAGTAAAAGGTATTTTCCCATAACGGTGCGGATTAAAATCAAATCAAGGCGCAATATACGCAAAATGTCGTCAATTGCCTATGATGCCGGTATTCTTGAGAAAGTTGCGGAACAGTTCTATCCACTCATCCTCGGGAGAGCCGTTGCCTCTGTAGCCGAAGCCGTGGCGGGCATTGGGGAACGAATGGATTTCAGCGGTCTTGCGCGCCTTGCACCATTCGGTATATATACCGATGTTCGGCCCGGGAATCTCGTACTGGGTGGCCGCCATGAACAGCGGCATGGCGTCTTCCGGGACAGCCACGTCGCCGTACATCGCGCCGTAGACCAGACCTATGAAGTCGGGCCTGTCGGCATCCGTATGGTCAAAAGCAATCCTGCTGACCAATGCGCCGCCCGCCGAGAAACCCACCATCCCGACCTTGTCCGGGTCCACGCCCCATTCGGAGGCGCGTTCCCTTATAAGCTCCATGGCCCGGCGACCGTCGGCAACGGCCATGTCGGCGGAATATCCCTGGCTCTCCGCGACCTTGGCGGCCTCGGCGGCAAGGGCCTTGATTTCATCGGTGCGCGGCTCGCCTCCATAGTTGCTGAGGGCTATCCTGCGGACATCCTCCACATTGTCACCCGTATACGGGGTGCGGTACTTGAGCACGAAGGCGGCGATGCCGTGGCGTGAAAGCCACTCTGCGACGGCAGGGCCCTCATTACTGTAGGAAAGGGCCTGGAAGCCGCCCCCTGGACATACCACGACTGCGGCGCCTGTAGCGGTGCCGGGGAACGGAAGCCAGACTTCCATCGAAGGCCTGCTGACATTGTACACACAGGTGTTCATTTCATTCCAGAAAGGGGACATGTACTCGACGGTCACTTCGGGCTGGGTCCAACCTTCACTGCCCGGGGCATCCCCGTCATATAGCGGGACAGTGAAACTGCGCGGACTGTCCATCATCGCGACAGCCTCGTCGAAATTCATGAACAGACCCTTCGCCCTCCTCACGGAATCCTGCTCCGCAGCCATTCTGTCGGCTTCGTCCTGAGGGATGGAATAGAACCCGTCCTCGCCGAGAACCTCCGAGAGCGCCTCGTTCAATATGCGCTCCATCCTGGAATATGCGTTTATCTTGGGGTGCACCCCGTCGTATGACTCCGCAGGGGACAGCCCTCCGTCATCTGCGGCGAGCGGCGTATGGTAGTCGACCCAGGTCACATTCTCCCGGGTTTCGGCGTATGCCCTGAGCCTTTCGTTCAACTTTCTGATCTCCGAGGCGGCGTCAAGTTCCGGTATGGGCATATAGTGCGCTACGGGGGTCACGGAGCACAGCAGGACGTCGATATTCTCCGACAGGGCGAGTTCGCACATCGCCTTGATGTTGCCGAACACATTCCTTTCGGGATAATATGCCATGCCCGCCATCTGCTGGCACAGGTCGTTTGTCCCGGCCATGATCACCACGGCTTCCGGCTCGAGGGCGAGCACGTCCTGGGAGAACCTGCACAGCATCTGGCTTGCGGTCTGCCCCGAAATGCCGCGGCAGACGAAACCGTTCTTCTCGAAATAGGCGGGATCCTCCTTCGCCCAGTTGTCGGTTATGGAGTCGCCCATCAGCACTACCCTGACGCCTGTCCCGACACTGGCGTTGGATTCTTCGTAACGGCCGAAATCCGGCCAGTCCGGCACAGATTTATCCTGAGCCTGCGCCGAAGCGCAGGCCAGGCCCAAAACTACAAGAAAATTTATAAACCGTCCCATCATCAGAAAGAAACGTTATCGTTTGATCTTGAATGTATGTGAATAATTATAGTGGCGGCCGGTGTTGACTCCGTCTCCCTCGGCGCACACTGCGATTCTAAGATAGTGATATTTATTGTCATATTTGAATTCATCCTGATTATCCGGAAGGCTCGGGTCGATGGTCAGGGTGTTGACGGTCTCGCCGTCGGCGACAATCGCGGTGGAGCTGGCTCCGGGATCGGTGTCGCAGTAGTTGCAGTACATTCCGACAAAGGTGTCGGGATAGCAGCAGAGCACCGCGTTCACTATCCTGTTGGCCTGCGAGGGATCGCCGAACTCGCACTTGAAGGTCGCCACGAACTTGTCATCCGCCGTGAGCTGCACATCGGGGTCGATGATGCGTACATACGGGGTCACCTCCCAGTCCAGGACGTTCTCCCCGGGATTGATGACCACGTCGTCTTTGGTCACAGGATAGAAATTGTTCGCGGTGGCTTCGATTCTGTAGGTCCCGGAGAACACGAGGGCGTTCCTGTAGGTGCCGTTGTTCTTCAGATGCCAGTACTGGGCGGCCTCGTAGTCCCAGCCCTTCTGGTATACCGAGAAGTAGCCTTCGGTCGGAGCTCCGGTATAGGCTCCTCCGAACATGTTGCCGAACTTGCATTCCACCGCGAGGTTCTCTCCGGTCTTGGCGTCGATGATGTTTCCGGAGATTGCCGCGTCCGGGCCGTCATAGTTGTCCAGCTCGAAGAGTTCGCAGGATGTCGCAAGCGCGAGCAGCGAAAAGATGTATAATAACTTTTTCATGATCATTCAGCTTTTGGAGTTTGTCTGCAATGGTCCGTCCGCTATTCGTCGGCGGGATTGGGTTCATATCCGTTGACTCCGTAATCGGGAATCTTCATGTAGTACTGGATATAGTCCGTATGGTAATTGGTGGCCTTGCCTCCGGCCTGGGGGTCTTCCGCGTAGAATACCGACCTGACGAAGATGTATTTGGGCTCGCCCTGGGAAAGGTCCAGAACCGGGGTCAACGCGTGTTTGCTGCCGAGCACGGCGGCGTCGGTGCGCTGGTTGTAGAAGGCTCTGCGGCGATGCAGGGTATAGAGCTGGTCACCCTCGAACGCGAATTCGAGTTCTCTCTGATGGAGCACGTTCTCCAATGTGAGCTCGACATCGTCCCTGTAGCCCGCCCTGTGGCGGATGTCGTTGAGGTATTCCGCCGCCTGTCCGTACTTCCCGCTCTCTTCGTTCTCCACCACGGCCTCGCAATAGCTCAGGAGAATCTCGGCATAGCGGATGTCGTACCAGAACGTCTTGTGATAAAGCTGGAAAGTCGTGGGGTCCAGGAATTTCCTGAGGCCGAATCCCGTGGTTATGGTATTTCCGGCCATCTTGTTCTCGTAGTTGAAGAAGCCTGAGATGTTTCCGGTCGGCCCGCCGAAGGCATAATAGGTAATGTCACCTACGGTCTCGCTGCCGTCCACCCACATGTTGACCGTTCCGTCGGTATGTATCAGTCCGCCCTGCAGCTTGATCGTCTGTCCGCGGAAGAAGCAGTCGGGATAGAGTATCCATGCCTGGAAGCGCGCATCCTTGTCGAGGAAAGGCTCGCTGACGTTGTCGTATCTGATATAGTCGATGTTCTTCCATTCGTCCGGGAAGCGGGAGGGGGTGCCGCTGAAGTATTCGTCCTCCCGTCCGTCGTTGCGCGTCCTGACCGTCCCGTCGGTGGCGCCGAAGTCCTCGGTGTAATAGTCGAACTTGTCGACGAAGTCAATGGTCACGGAGTACTTGCCGCAGCTGTTGTTGCCGGATACGGTCTGCGCCGGGCTGTTATAGACATCGTAGTTGCTTCCTGACGAAGTCACGCCGTCGTTGAGGCTCCTTCCGAACAGATACTCGCAGTCCTGCTTGGTGCGGAACATGTCTCCGAGATTCTGCACGGCCTCCTCCACACTCCCGGGATTGGCTCCGTAAAGGGAGAACCTGCCGCTGGTGATGATGTCCTCACAGGCCTTGATGCACTGCCTGTAGTATTCGGACGCATATGACTCCTCCATATATGTCTTCCTGGAAGCTACCGCCTTGTACTTGGAGTCTATCGCACCCTGGTTGTCCCAGTACTTGCTGACCGAAGCCGCGTAAAGGGCGGCCCTTGCCTTGAGTCCGAGCGCGGAATACCTGCTCGCGCGGAATTCCGAAGCGGGGCTCTCTCCGAGGGCGGCGGCTGCGGCGTCAAGCTCGCTGAGCACGAAATCCCAGGTTTCCTTCTCCGTGGCGCGCTCGGCGAATGCGAAGAGCTGTTCGTTGCCCGCTCCGTCATAATACTTGTCTAGGACTTCGGTGATTATGGGCACACCGCCGTAGGAGCGCACCATGACGAAATAGCAATAGGCTCTGACGAACCTCGCCTCCGCCACATACCTGTCTCTCGCCTCCGTGTCAATCACTCCTCTCTCGACGGCGTTATTCACGACGTCTATGAAAGAGTTGATGCTGCGTATGGCAGCCCAGTCCCAGAAATCGTGCAGGCCGTACATGCCGTAGTAGGGATTGGACGCAAAGCCATAGTCGCCTCCGTGGCTGTCTGTGGCGTTCATCGTGTACTGGTCCTCGTATCCGAATTCGTTCATCGGGATGTACGAATAGACCTCGGCGAGAAGCATTTCGATACCGGCCTCGCTGGAGGCAATATCTTCTCCCGTCATCTTCGTCAGGTCGCCTTCGAGACCGTCGAAGAGACTTTCGCAGGACGAGAAGCTTGCCGCAGCAAGCATCGCCGCCATTATCATATATGCTATTCTTTTCATTGTATTTCAGTTTAGAATGTCACACTGAGGCCAAAGTTGACCGTTCTCATAAGAGGCATGGTGTTACTCTGCATGGAAGCGGCAGCTTCGGGGTCATAGAAGCGCATCTTCTCTGAGCAGATGGTGAGCCAGTTGGTTCCGCCCACGAAGACCCTTGCGGAGCGCAGACCTATCTTCTCCATCACCTTTCTCGGAATCGTATAGCCGATTTCGAAGCTCTTCAGACGGAAATAGGTCGCATCTATCTGGGTGAAATCCGAAGGTGCGTCATACATTCCAGGGCGCCAGTTGTTGGCGTCGGACGCATCCATGAGCGCGGGCCAGTATCCGGGAATCCACTCGGTATCAGGGTCGTAGGGGTCCGCACCTTCCTCGGCCACATGCCATCTGTCGGTATACATCTCGTAAATGTTGTTGTAACCGCCGAACCCGAAGGTGTGGAGCAGCCAGATAATCTTGGAGTTCATCGTGGCCCCTTGCCATACCATATTGAAATCCAGGTTCTTCCAGGTGAAGCCGAAGTTGAGGCCGAACTGGAGAGGAGGGTTTCTCTCTCCCCATTTGTACAGCACGTCGGCACCCGAGATATAGCCATCCTGGTTGGTGTCAAGGAGCTTGTACTGACCGATGACGGTGGTCTGCATGCCAGCGTTGGCATCGTACTTCACGTCCGAATCATAGATTTCCTCCCAGCTCCCGAAGCGTCCTCCTGCAAGTCCGTAGTACCACAAGGCGTGGTAGTCGGTCCACCTGTTCTGCGAGCTTGCGCCCGGCGAGCCGAACGAGAATCCGCCTCCCCAGTATGACTGGGCCGAAGGATAGAGGGTCGTGGCCTGGCTCTCCACATGGAGGTTCTTGGTTCTCGCGAGAGTTCCCGTGAGGGTGACGTAATAGTCGAAGTCACCCACCTTGTTCCTGTGGGAGAGCGTGAGCTCCATTCCGACATTGAGCCTGGAATCGATGTTGATCTGAGGCACGGTCGCGCCGAGAATCGTGGGAGTCGAGCCGGAGCTCGTGCCGGCTATGCCCTTGGTGGTCCTCCAGAAATAGTCGAACGAACCGCTGAACATGTCGTTGAAGATATTCCAATCCACTCCTATGTCCTGCATACGCACGTCAGCCCATGTCAGGATGGTGTTGGCGATCTGGTCGTTCACATATCCCTGCACCATGGAACCGGGTGTGAAGACGTAGGTGTTGCCGGCCACATAGCCGCTTTCATAGGCGTACGCCCGTCCCTGGGTCAGACCGGTCTTGCCGTCGGACCAGCGTATCTTGAGGCTGCTGAGCCAGGGGATGTTTTCCTTGATGAACGGTTCCTCCGAGATTCTCCATCCCAGCGAATATGAAGGGAAGAAGCCCCAGCGGTGTCCGCGCTGGTAGATGTAGGTTCCGTCATATCTGGCCATCACCTCGACCAGGTACCTGTTGTCGTATTCGTAATTCACGCGTCCCAGATAGCCTGCTGTGGCGGTGGAAGTGCGCGTTCCGGAGTTGGAGGCGGTGCTTTCGAGACCGCTGCTGATGGTCGGATGCGTGAAGATGTCGCCATACAGGCGCTTGGCCATCATATTGCGCACGTCCATCCTGGTGACCTCGGCCGCCAGCATCGCGGCCACGTCATGCTTGCCGAAGGAAGCGTTGTAGTTGGCCTGCACGCGTCCGTAGAGGCGCTCGCGCTCCCTGATGGTCTCCCTGTAGGAGTTCTCGTCGCCGCCATAACCCATCACCTCGTCCGTCTCGTAGTCATAGAGAGGGTAGATGGTCTTCTTGGTGTAGTTCCCGTCGTAATAGAAGTCGTACGCTCCCTGGGCGAACAGCTCCAGCCCCTTGAGGAACGGCGCCTTGTAGCGGAGATTGACCGTATTGGTGAACGCGCGCCCGCGCTTGTCCGTATAGTTGAGGTCGTGGTTCATCATGGCTATGGGATTCTCGGTCGGAGACTGCCCCTGGTAGGTATAATGGTTCGGATTGTCCTTCACGGTGGCCGGGGTGAGACGGTCCGAGAACGCTATATAGTTGAAGAGCATCGCAGACTTCTCGTTATATACGTCATCGTTGGCCGGATCCGCCGAGAACGTGGATCTGAACGAGGTCTGATAGTCCATGGTAAGCCCCTCGGCGAGATTGAAGGTGAAGTTTCCGCGCAGCGTGAACCTCCTGTACTTGAAGTTGTTGTCGGAACGGTAGATGCTCCTGTCGTTGTTGAAGCTTCCGGAAAGGAAGTATGTCATGAAGTCGGAGCCGCCTCTGACGGAAACGTTGTGGGTCTGGGAGAACGAGAACTTCCTCATGGCCGCATCCCACCAGCTGAAGCCCTGCTTCGTGCCGTTGGCATACTCTTCAATCTGCTCATCGGTGTAGGGGCGGGTGAACTTGGCCACGTCGGCCATCTCGTTGGACATCTTCATGTAGTCCACGATTCCCACCTCCTTCGGCATCTTGGGATTTCCGAGGGAGAAGACGTTGGAATAATATACCGACGGCTTGCCGCCCGCCGAGCCTTTCTTGGTGGTGATCATGATTACGCCGTTGCCGGCACCCATACCATAAATGGAGGCGGAGGCGTCCTTCAGCACGGAAATGCTCTCGATGTCCTCGGGGTTCAACTGGGAGAACTCGAGGTCGGTCGAGATTCCCTTGTTGGAATTGCTGTAGGTATCGCTTCTGACGACTCCGTCAATCACGATGATGGGAGTGCCGTAGCCTCGGAGGCTTATGTCAGCCGCAAAACTTCCGGGAGTGCCGCCCGACTGGCGTATGAGCAGTCCGGGAACCTTTCCCTGAAGCGATGTCACGACATTGTTCTGCTTTGTCTTGGTCACGTCTTCGGCCCTGACGGAAGAAATGGCGCTGGTCAGCGACTCCTTCTTCTGGGTGCCGTAACCCACGACGACGATATCGTCAAGCTGCATCGAATCCTCCGAAAGGGTAACTTCGATTTCAGCCCTGTCGCCGACCGTGATTTCCTGCGTCGCATAGCCTATGCATGAGACTACCAGCACGGACGATTCGTCGATGCCTTCGATCGTGACGACTCCGTCCGCGTCAGTGGATCCGCCGTTGATGGTGCCTTTCACAAGGACGGAGACTCCGGCCAGGGGCCCGAGCTCATCATCGACAGTGACCTTCACTGACCTGTCCTGGGCGCCCGCGCTCCATAACGGACACGGGGCGAGCATAAGGACAAATGAGAAAATGATGAGTGCGTACTTTTTCATATGTCGGTCTTTAGATGATTGTGGATATATGTTGCATGATTATTTCCTCCATCACCGCATAGCCTTCGGCGGTGGGATGGCAGCCGTCCTTGGAATATCCTTCCTTCATGCCGCCTTCAGGGCCGGCCATCTCCGACCAATAGTCGACATAGCGCACCCCCGCGCTCTCGGCCCAGAGCCTCATCAGCTCGTTGACTCTGGCCACTTCGGGGGCCGGATTGGCGTCGGGAGCCCAATAGAAGCGGCTGCACGGGGTGAGGGAGCACAATAAGGGTACGATTCCGTTGGCCCTGGCGATGTCGCACATGGCCGCAAGATTGTCGATTGTATTTTCGACAGGGATTTCGCCGTCATTGCCGGCAATATCGTTTATGCCGGCCAGAATGACCACTACCTTCGGATGCAGGCTGACGGCGTCCTGCCTGAATCGGGCGAGTACGCCTATCGAGGTCTGGCCGCCGATTCCGCGGCCTATGAAACCGTTGTCGTCGAAGAATTCCGGGTCGGCGCCATACCACAGATCGGTTATGGAATCACCGATGAAGACGACATCCGTCTTTTCGACATGGGTGTTGGCTTCCGCGTATGCAGTGAAGCACATACGCTCGGCCACGCTTTTCCTATACGGAAGAATCGGAGCCTCGCTCCTCATCTCCGGAGGCACTGCCCCGGATGGGGGGCGATTGCCCGGACAGGGGCACTGTCACGAAGGCAGACATCCCCAAAGCAAGAACATAGATTAGATTTTTCATATTGCCCTCTGATTTCGTTAGAATCAGTGCGCAATATGCAGAATGCTAAAAGAATTTTATTAATACTATATTTTCAAAGCCTGCAACATTTATTAAATAAGGGATATTTCAAAATGAAAATCACTATCGGCTCAATATTTAATAAAATGTTTAATTAAAGACAAAAAAAAGGCCCGCCCTCCCGGGCAGGCCGTCCAACAGAAGAAATACACTAATCGAAAATCCTGAAACCGACAGTCTCGTCGGTCGCGGGAGGCTCGGCGGTAAAAACGGTATGAACCGTCAGTTTCATCCCTTTCATCACGAACTTGTCGATGAAAGTGTCTATCTCATTGTAGTTCCTCGCTAGAGGAGTCATGGCTATGATGTGGTCCGAGCCCGTCTCCTCGTAGAGCCAGTGTGAGAAGCCCAGCTCGGTGAACTGCTCATGCAGATAGTTCGAACCGTAGCACCAGCATCCGCCCTGCGGCCTGGTATTGAAAGGTACGGTCGGGTCGTCGGAACCATGGAAGAAGAGTATGGGGCATGGCGTCTTCTTCCAGACAGGCTCCGTCTCGGGCACATATATGCACCCTGCAAGAGAAATGACCCCGCCGTAGTTGAAATCTTCCGGAAGCCTGGAAGCGAATTCCCTCTCGCCGGCGACCTCGTAGGCCGCGTTCAGGCTGGTCATGGCTCCGGCGCTGCTGCCGGAAAGTATGATTTTCGTAGGGTCGACACCCCATTCGTCAGCATGAGCCACAACGTAGGCCGTAGCGTCTATCATGTCCTCGCAGGCTATGCGCACCGCATAGTCGAACCTTGTCTCGTAGCCTTCCGGCACGGGGAGGTCCTCAACCTTGCCGCCTTCCGGCGCCTTCACCCCGAGCCGGTAGTCGATCGCCAGCACGACGAAGCCCCTGTCCACAAAGTGCTTGTAATATGGTATCTGGAATGCGGATGACCTGCTTCCCATCGCGAAGCCTCCGCCGAAGGCATAGATAAGCACCGGCCTGTCACCGTCATACGGTACCGCAGGGTCGACATATTTGTCCATCAGCAGCTCCTGGCCGTCCTTTACGGAATAGACCATGGTCTCCTTGAGGACGCTTTCGCTCATTTTCGGAAGATTCTGCATGGGCCCCTGGGCGAAAAGAGGGGCGAGCGCGCAAAGCAGCACGGCAGAGAGAACCATCTTTTTCATCATATACATCGTTTACCAGTTGTCGCTTCTGAAAGGAACCGCAGGCCAGCCTTCGACATTATAAAGGTTGCCGATGAGGAAATCGCGGAAGCAGTATCTGACAGCCACCGGCTCGGGGACTTCGTCGGACGTCACCTTGACCATGAAGCCGCCGTCGGGGCCTCGGCCGAACTTCATCACCACCTTGGCGTCGGCAGGATGGAACACCTTGTCGGCCCCGGCAAGCTCAAAGCCCTTCAGGGGGCCCGCGACGCGGAAACCGTTGTCGGCGTTGTCGAACCTAACGGTCAGCTCGGAGCCCTCAACGCTCATGGACTTGTAGACGGGGCCCTCGACAGGATTGCCGAAGCCGTATGCCTTGCTGAGCGCCATATAGGCGAGCCTGCGGCCGACCTCCTTCTTCCTCGCCGGATGAATCATGGTCGTCTCATAATCGTATGCAAGGTCATAGGTGGAAATCATTCCGGCATCGGGTATTGTCCGACCGGCCTCGAACTGCTGCTCCCTCAAGTAGGGGCACTGCTCTTCGTAGCCGTTGTTGTACAGATAGGGCGCGAGCTCCACAATGTAGAACGGCATACTCTCGAGCCTGAAGTCGTTTTTCCAGAGCTCCACCGCCGCTGCCAGCCTTTCGGTATAGTCGGGGCTGCCCACATTCGACTCGCCCTGGTACCATATCATGCCTTTTACCGTATAGTTCGACGCCGGCTTCAGCATGCCGTAGTAGTAATTCGTGGGAGCCTTGGTGAATTCCGCCCCGAAGACTTTCTGGTCGGGATATTCTTCGAAAAGTCCGGAGCTCATCCAGTCCTCGATGAATGACCCGCTCCAGCTGCAGCTGATCAGACCTATGGGGATGCCGAGAGCTTCGCTCAGGGCTTCGCCGAAGAAGAAAGCCGTGGCGCTGAAATCCGCTGCGGTCGCGGGCGAGCTTGCCGTCCAGCTCCCCTCGGTGAAATACGAGCTGTCCTCCTCCGTCGCCCTGTGCCGCGCGACCGTCACATACCGCAGCCCCTTGTTCCTGCCGGACATCGCTATCGCTTCGTCCGCACCCTCCACATAGCAGCCGAACATGCCCTTGAGGGGCATTTCCATGTTGCTCTGTCCCCCACAGAACCATACATCGCCTATCAGCACGTCCTCGAGAACAAGCCTGTCCGGGCCGCAGGAAAATGTTATGTCGTAAGGCGTGAAGCCCGCCTCCGGCGTGGCCACCGAGATGAACCACAGGCTGTCGGCTCCGGCGACGGTCTCATATTCCGCCCCGTTCCATGACGTAAGCACCTTGAGCTCAGCTCCCGGGGCGGCCTTCCCCCAAAGCCGCGCATCCGTCCGCTGCTGCAGAACGACATCACCTTTGAGAAGATCGGGAAGGATTATGCCTCCGTTCCCCGCAGAAGCCGCCGTGGCGGCCATCATGCCTGCTGCGCACAAACAAAATAATTTCTTCATTTTGAACCGTCTTTGGATTTCGGGGTAAAAATTACTTACAATATCCTCTTCCTCCTAGCACGATTGGTTCAAATTATGAAAACATCATTCTCGGGAGGGGGGGGGCAATTCACACCAACTCCTCGAGCAGCCTCTCCAGTCTCGCGCGGAGACTCTGCTTCAACAATTCGCAGCCGCTGAAATCAAGATCGGAAGCGTAGGCAAGGCAGAAGCTGCACAGAGTCTCCAAAGAGCGGTCGCTCCGCAGAAATGCGTGCAACCGCCACTGTCTGTCACCGACCAGCTCCAGGCTGACCGCGGCATCGGGATACATTTCCGTAAGGAGATTCTTGACCATGACGTTCTTCAAGACAACTGATACCTCAATGGCTTCATTTCCGGAAATGCCGAAAATATCCAGCGGTCTGGTTTGATGCAGATTCTCGTTCTTCCAGCCTTCATCGAGAATCTTGACGGCGTCACAGCGCCGGAGACGGAACACTTTGTTTTTCCTGTCCTTCGGGTCAAAGGCCCAGATGGAATCAAGCCTCTTGTCATCGGTAAATGCGAAAACTTCCAACTTGCGGTCCACGCCTTCCGTGTTGCTGTTGGATGAGTCGTATCCGACAAGTAGCACAGCGCGCTTCATGCTGACAGCCTTCCTGACACTTTCGATTTTATCAGCAAGGTCGCTGCGCATAAGCAGTTTGCGGTTGGAAACTTCATCAGCTATCGCGGGATTCATCTGTCTCGATGAGGAGCCCTGGCGATAATATGCCGTTCCATGGAAATATACCACGCCCTCGCTGGCAGAATGCACACACAAGTCGAGCACTCGGCCGTCACAGACCCTGGCCGGGGAAACATTCTGATACGTATCCGGAAAAGCCTTGGAAATCATGCCCATCACATGTCTCAAATAGGCGTCGCCCAGATCCCCCTTGGATGCGTCAAGCTCGCCTTTGTCGACCAGCGCGCTGATGTCAGCGTCGAATCCGTTGATTCTTCGACGCTTCTCGTCGGTCCCTATGTAAAGATGGCTGTCGCCCTGCTCCTTGTAGCGGTTCATGAACGCGCAGATGGTCTTCATGCACTTTGCGCTCTGCGCAGTCTCGTTGAATTCCGCCGTTTCGTTGTCATACACCCATGACATCTTATGCTCAATGTTCTCGCCTTCAGGCAGAAAGGGAAAATCCGCATCATCCCCGGCATCCGAGGCGGCCTCAATCGAGTCAGACACACCCAGCATCACGCATATCTCGCGGTGGAGGTCAGCACGGAGATTTTCCAGCGACTGCATGCTTTTGAACCGGTTAGCAGCCTGCACCAGCTCGGCAATCGTGTGGACCGTTTCGTCTTCATCCTTCAGGCCGCTGACCAAAGCATCCGCTTCGTCGTCACCGCCATAGCTCCCGAGCACATCCGTCAGGCGCACGAGGAGGTCGGCTCCGGCGAAATGGGAACATTCCTGTGAATCCAGCGGAGTCAATTTGTCGAATTTCTTCCGCGCGAAAAGAATGGTACGCTCGACATATCCTCGCAGAATACCGTAATAGCACCTGTCCTCCTGGTCGCCTGACAAGGTTGCAAGAATCTCAGCCAGCGAAAGGCTTTCAATCTTCTCTACAGGTTTCGAAGAGGCTATCCTCCATTTCAACGCAAGCAGACGGTGCATAAAAGCGACGTCCGGCGCGGCAATGGTCCGAATCTCCGGCCTCTCCGGCTCAGGAGCAGTCATTATGGCATTGGCATTACAATACCCTTTAAGCTCATTCAGGAACCGACGGCGGACTTCATTACAGTCAAAGGGTTCGTCTATAAGCTCCTCATCGGAGACCTTCGCAAGAATGTATTTTGAGTCGGAGTCATAATCCACAATCTCCAGGATTCTAAAAGAATTCCTCGGAAGGTTTTCGTAGCCCGTCCTGACGAGGAATCCTTCCCGTGTCAGCCAGGTGTTCATTATCTGGCCTCGCGCAGGAAACAGAAGAATCGCATCGGTCTTCTCGTAGGTACTGCCGGTAGCCTCATCCTCCAGCCAATATTTCTCGTAAATGAAATCGATTATCGCGCCGTCAATGGAGAAACAGTCCTGCGTCTCGTCATATTCGACATTGATGCATGAGCCGACGAACAGAGCTTCCGCGAGATGGTTCATGTAGATGCCGCACACGTTGTCACCTCCGCCAGTAATGCGGATATTCCTCTCAAGACGATTATATGCGGAATCGGTGCTCACCGCAAGCAGGGAATCATATCCCTTGCCCGTTATCTTGACCGTAAGCCTGTCTCCGTTCGCGTAATCCTTGAGCACCGCCTGTTCGGCGCCATCCGGCTCCACACTCTCACAAGAACGCACATATCTGCCAAGGTCGAACCCCTGCCTGGCCGACTGCTTGTCTTCCAAAACATCGATTCCTTCCAAGCACGATGAAAGCACTGTCTTCAACGAAGAGGACGGCTTGAACCGAACGAACCGGCGCGACATGTCATAGACCGCTATCCCGTCCGGACTGACCCTCAAAGTTCCATGACCTTCGAACCAACTGTCTTCCTCCGAAACGGTCATTTCCGCGTTGCCCATCGCCTTGAGAAATGACAGAACTTCGAAATCTATGACATTGTCTATGGTATAGCCGACGGAGCCGATTTCTTTGGCATGAAGGCAGCGACAAAATATCTCCGAAAGAGTATCCGCACATTCCGGGTATAAAACGGCAAGAAAATAGCAAAGCAGCCTGAACTCGCAGCGGGCGTCTGTATGCTCGCGGCAGCGGATTAGCGCTTCAGTCGCGACGACTTTCATGTCCCTTGCCAACACAGCGGAGGTCGCCTCATCTTTCCGATGCGCAAGCGCATCTGCCAAGGTCGTCCTGACGGCGTCGTCCGCAACTTGAGCCGCCCTCTGGCCCAATAGTCTCCTGGTAGTCGCATAGGAGCTGTCCTCCTCTGCAGAATCCTGTGAAGACTGGAGCGCATCCCTCAAATATTTGAGGACGCTGTCGTTGTAGGTGTCTATGTAATCCGCCGTGAGCGGAAACCAAGGAAGAGCGTTCTGTGGCATATCGGCAGTGTTATCAATCTTTGTGAAGATACGATTTCTTTTTCAATTTAGCCACAGCGGCAGGAAAAGAAAGTTACTCTGAAGCTATGCGCATCAGCTGGTTCTCATAGCCGCATATTGACTTCCTCAGATCTTCTTTCGTTATGGCGATTCGCTTTTTCCTTGCAGCCTGCGCCGCTTTACGGTAAAGATACTTGTCGATATGTCTCGCCTGGTTGAGAGAGCTAAGGGAACTGGTCAGCAGCTCGTAGTCCGCCCAGTGCTCGGAAGCCCGCCCGAACTTCTCCACCAAGGATTCGAGGCTGACATCCTGCGACTTGATGACGGTGTAGTATATACGTGCTATCCTGCGCATCTCGTCATCGGTCTTGCTCTTACGAACCCTGACACTTCCGTCGCGATTAAGTTCATAGCCGACGAAAGACACCCAAACGGAGGCGTTGCCCTCGCCAGGCCCCCAACGGAAAACTTTCTTGGATTTCGCATGCCAGAAATCCGGTCTGTTGCGCTCCCCGCTCTTGAACTCCGAAACATAGTGCAACTCGTGCGGAACCAGACGATGGGCCTTGAGCGCATTGTAGTAGGCATCAAGGTACGTCCCGCACTTTTCCTCGTCCGTATGCATCAGCATTATGTCATCGCAATATCGGACGAAAAGGCGGTCCGGATCCGGCTCATCAAGGAAACAGCCGTCGATGCAGCGCATCACCACGTTGACTATCATTCCCGACAGCGCCCCGCCCTGGGGAATGCCCGGCTTCCCGCCGCGTTTCGCCCTCTCCAGCGATTCAGAGTCATAGCAGCCAGAGTCGATGAAAGCCTTGTCGCTCACCCATTTGAACCCGCATTTCGGATCGGAGTCTTCTTCCGTGCGCCAGCGGGCCTTCTCCTCCCTCCAATAGTCCGGATTTTCGTTCAACGACATCACATCGCGGTAATAGTCGAACGAGTCAAGATACGCCTTGACCAGCTTGCGCACCGGGGAGAAAGTATCTGGCCCGACCTCATATTTTGCAACGGCGGCAGCGAAAAGGTCATCGAAACAGGCCATCACATCGTCGTGGTTGAAGATGTCGTAAAATTTCTGGATGTCGCACTCGCCGACGTAGACATTCTCCCTGTCGTGCTTCCGGCGATAAGCGATGACCGCCCTGACAGCGTCAAGATAATTCGGGACCTGGCATCTACCATCACTCTGCCTCCTCGGAGCGCGGGAGAAGTACATGTCCTTGTGGAAGAAGCAGTCGAAATAAGTCAGCAAATACCTGTAGACTAGAGCGATGACGACCTTCGTCTCGAGCGAGGAGTAGACTGATATAGGCCGGTAGACGTATTTCTCGCCGTCATATTCCTTGAACATGCGGTGTATCGAAGGAGTTTCCATCTTGAAATCCCCCACTTCGCCGCGGGCTATCCTATGAATTCGGCCTATGAAAGCATTCAGCCTCTCAAGCCACGGTTCGTCAGTGCCCTCGCCACGATATTTGAGTATGGTTCTCTTGACACGGGCCGTTGCCAGACGCTTGGGGTAGGTCCAGCTGCTCAGGCCATGCAGTCCAGCGGCGGGCTTGCGGGGACGGAAGGCTCTACCGGGGTTCACCCATATCTTCCGGGGCGGCATTATCGGCTTGAGCTCATCGACATACATCGGCGTCAGATTCTCTTTCCTCCGACCATTCTTCTGCGCATACTTTCCGCGCTCGCGGGCGAGAATATCAATGATGATGTTGTCCGTGACGAAGTCACTGAAAGTCCTGAATTCCTTCATGCCTGCAGAAAAATAAAAACGCCACGTACAAGGAAGTGTAAGCTCTCGCTTTTAATGATCGATTGCCTTTCAGTACCTGACTGCCAGGCTGTCGGGCCGCGGAGAAATAGTCAGCACCCAGGAGTTGCCTCCCTCTCCAGCCACTGCGGATAAATCCTTTATCTTTATCTCATTTTGCTTACAAACGCTTTTATAAAAAAGCGAGCCAAACGTGGCGTCGGCGCGTATAGAATGCAAAAATCGGGCCATTCAAAACACAACTACGATGACAAATTGGTCGCTTTCATTACTGCCCCATTAACAAAAGCAAATAAAATTCTTACTATCTGCTCAATAAATGTTGAATTCTATTTACTATTTTATACCTTCATCCTCCGATAATCACATTTAAAGCAAGCTAAAATCATTGTTGCCCGGTAAAATTTCGGACAGATTATAAAGTTTAACAATTAAAATAGTAGTAGGTTCGATAAAATCCTCCGGCTCATTGACAATATCGCAACTTGGTGTTGCGATTATTTTATTTATGCAATCACCTAACTTTTTCTCAAAACTTTTATGCTTTTTACTGGGCTCTGCTGAAGTTCAATTCAAAATTGATCAAATTAACAAGCAGCAACTTGCCAATAAGATATGGACATCATCTGAACTGAACTGCGATGGTGCGTATTGCGGACGATAAAATCCCGATGAGTGATTTCACCCCCCCCACTGGGATTTTATGTATCTCTGTATATTGACAAAGACCTGTCTTTTTCTCCGCAATCTTGGAGAGTGGCATTTGTCGTCCGGCCTCTGATGCATTAAAGAATAGAACATTCAGGCACCTCATTCCTTTCGCTTCATAATCTTTTTAAGCTCTTCCACCGTCAAAACTTTTCCATTCTGCCCTCGATGCAACATATAGTGGCAATTAGGGCAGACAGGAATTAAATCTTTTGCATAATCCACTTTATAACTCTGCCCTATTGAAGATAGCGGCACGATATGATGAATATGTATAAATCCTTTCCCTAAATCACCATACCGCTCCTCAAAATCAAGGCCGCATACAGAGCACCGAGCACCATGAGCTTCTATGCACTTCCGCCTAGCCACTGAACTCCTTTCATAACGATTAACTGCAATCTGATATTTTACGCCCTCATAGCAAGCCTCCGGCAAATCTAAACTAAATATCTCGCCAGGCTGATAATCATTTAGAAATCTATCAAGATACCTTGACAATTCCTCTGACACCTTAACCGGCCCCTGCGGGGCAGCATTAAGGCCGTTCTTGCACAGAAATTCCAATGATAGGTTATCATCATCTGCTTGTGCTATTAATTTCAATCTCGCATACCTCCCCGAACGCCCATTCTCGTATATTGTCGTATCATACCAAAAGTCCCTATCATCGGTACAACGCTCAAACGGAAGTGATTCGAATTCAACTACTGTTTTATACATTATTCTTTGATACGGTTTTGTACAATAAATATAGACTTCGTCCCCTACAGCATATTTGGCCCTCTGCTTCCAATCTATATATCCAAACCTTGCAAAAGCTGCCGCATGATTATATATGTGGCCATTCGCTGATATTATCCATCTCTGCATATTAATATGATTTTAGAATTATCCGCTTACTCATTAGTCCATAATTCGCTTGAACTCTCATTTACGCTTTCTCGTTCCGATACCACAGAATAGAACCACTTCAATGTATCTATCAAAACGTAAACGATAGACTTGAGGAATAAAGTATCTTGAGTTATATTATAATATTCTTGGACTCTCAATTCCAAACCATCTTTATTATGCGACCCATCCTGAACAATACGGACAATCTGCAACAACATTGAAGCCAACGGTTTAGGAATGATGTCAGCTACTTTCTTATAATGACATTGATTCAGTCTTTGATACTCTCCCTTAAAGAGATAATTGGCCGTGCCTGTCATGTCGTTGCTGATTGGAGGAATTAAGCCCAAATTTGCGCACTTACAGAAGAGTTGTTCAAGGAAACCCCGTATTATATTGAATGGAGGCGTAATGAAAGATGAGCCAGGCTCGGACAAGGTTCCACAATAATCCCGAACCAAAAACTCATATACAAAATCATCCGCATTTGGTATCAATCCCGCCGCCTTAAGTTCTTCCCCGAACCGCTTTCTTATAACAACTCCCGGGGACTGGTCACTCTCAATCTTTTTCCTGATATCATCGAGCAGTCTATCAAAGTCAGCATCAATTGTTTTGCTATAATATGGGAAGTCCTCCAAGATTCCAGGATTGTCAGCATACCTTTCCTGCAGCATCTCGTACCGTCTGCCTGTGAAAAGAAAAAATGGAATCTCCATATTGAGCATCTGTCGATAAATGCCTCTAGCATAATCAAGACCTGAAGTATCTCTTTCGTTTCTTGGGTTGTCCGCCGCTTCACTAAAATTTGCATCAACAATCACGGCATCCACCTGATTCTTGCCTTGTCTCAATATATTTTCAAGTTCCATCCCGTTATGGGCTGGAATAATTTCAAAGTTCTTGTCTCTAAACGTTTCCTTGATACTGTCATCCAGCAGGCAATCAATTTCATCATCAACCCAGATGACATTATATGCATTCTTCCTCATATTGTACCATATCAATGTTAGTTCCTCCTTCAATCGGAAGTAGTATGTCAATCATAACATTCCATATTTTATTGCTTCCAACATTCAAATACCCGTTATGATTCTTGACTATCTGCCCCACATGATAACCACCAAGTCCAGACCTTCCAGTTTCGGACGCATATCTTCCTCGTCTGATATAATCTTTAACAGTAAACCCTTGAGTAAATGGATTACCATTATTCGCTACCCTTATCAACACATAGTTCTTCTCTTTATATTCTACGACATTGACCTCTATACAGACAATGTTATTGTCTGTATATTTATTATTCTTATGAAAACTATGACGTCCCGCATTATCCAATATCGTATCAAGCATGACTGTCATCTGCATTTTATCAAAAGCCACAAATACCGATGCATGGAGGCCGTTATCAATTTGAAGGTCAAAATAACCGCTGCCATAGTTTCTCCAACTATCAGCATATTGTTCGATAAAATCCGCTATATCACCTTGAACCAAAGGTCGAGGCTCATATACCGTATCAGCGTTTGCAAACTGAATCATCCTGCTTAAATAATCAATATTATCCCGCAACGCTTTGATTGACGAAGACAGGCCAGAGCCTAAAGCGGATTTCTCAAGACCTCTTATAATCCGATATATCTTAAACTGGGTCGGAGCTAGCACATGCTCGAGATCGGACACCACCTTTTTTCGCCCCAATCTTTCCTGTCTCACCTTGTCCTCCTGTTCCTTGTCGGTGTAATATTCATTAATTCGGCATTGGACTGTCCGAATCTGGTCTTCAAGACTCGCCTCGATTACCAACGGCAGATTCATACAACTGTCGAACGGCAGCCCTTTCCTACGGAAAACTGTGTTATTCAACAAAGCGAAAACAAGATACTCCGGAGTAACAACACTATCCTTCACTCGATAGACCTGTATGGCAGAACGACATGAGAAAGGAACTCTATCCGTATGAAGCGAATAACTAAAATTTGAGAACGGCGGATTATAGACAGCCAGGATGTTTCCGCCTGAAGAATAAGTCTTCATCCCTATCTTTTTCTTTCCCTCTCCCGAAGCTAGCACATTATTTTTATTCTCCAGGACTGTCATGAAATCATCGCTGAATATGCTCGAAGGCAATTCTGGGGCGGACTCCGAAAACTCATCCGGTTTTACCACGGAAACAAGACTAGCGAGAGACACGACTCTCTGTCCAGGCAGAATATCCGGCTTTTCAATCACATAAAGATACGGTATCAGATTGAAGTCAAAGTCAGCCAGTCTTTTTCTCTCCACCTCTCTGAAGTCACTACTTCCCTCCGACTCCAACATTGCAATAAACCTGTCCACATCAAAACGTTTGTCCCGTTTCTCTTTTTCGAAAAAGTACTTCTCGGCATTCACGAATTTTACCGATGCGTCTTTAAATCTATCTGTCCTGCACACGACAAGAACGCAAGGTACACTTGTCCCATAAAATATATCTGTAGGCAAAGCTATAACCATATCAAGATAGTTCTGCTCAACAAGATATTCTCTCATATCAAACGTACTAGTTCCTTTTGCTCCAGAATAACAGAACCGCATAGGTGCGACTGTTATCACCAATCGAGCATGGTTGATTTCCAAAGCACGTGCTAGCAAAGCTTCATTGTAGTCTTTGCATCGGATCTCATTTACTTTAACCTCTCCTTTAAACTTATCAAAAGGGGGACACGACATAACAGCGTCGAATTTTTCACAATTCCAGACAGCGGCAGAATCGGCACATACAATATTGCCGTACACACCATTGACAGCCTCCAGATTCACTCTTGCTACCAAGGCTATATCTTCAGCAAGCTCTTGTCCAGCAAAATGGATATTCTTGTTTTCTCCATGAAGACCTCCAACAATAGCAGCCGTCCCGCAAAAAGGATCATACACGGACTCACATCCTGTCTTGTTGGCGAAATAAGCCATCAAAGTACTGATTTCTTTCGGGGTATAGAAATCCTGACGTCTAGAAGCTATTCTAGACGTCATATCACTCAATATATTGAGCACTTGCACATATAGCTCCTCGTAATCTGCATAGCTGATCAAAGACAACTTCCGATAAAGGTCTTTCATCGGCATTGCCCCTATCTTGTCGGCGATGGCATTATGCAAATCGTTCAAAAGAGCGTCATCTGAATTAAACATAAAGCAATCATCCGAAAGCGAATACTGCCTATGATAGCCGTACATAACATATATCGCGGCAAGCCGAGCCTTGTCTGGACTTTCTCCGAAGGTCTTCAGAAAATCCTTGATGGCATCTGTAATCACATTCTCTTTCTCTAACATGTTCCGAAAACTTGTCACGGCCTCACTTTATATTTATTCAACTGCAAACCTACTTACCATCTGTGCAGCCATTCTTCTCAACAAAATAATTCTTCGCCATTTCTTGCACTATTCCTTCTATATGATTTCGATAATCTTGTGGTTCAAGCACTTCAACGTCCTCGCCAAAGGAAAGAATTTGCTGGTCTAACTCAAGGGTCGGATATACTTCTATCGAGACAACATGGTCTCCCGAATCAATTGTGTGTTGAGAATGGTGAAGCGGCTTGGACTCCACATACGGAAAGCGCCTAGCGGTAAAACGCAGCTTGACAGTCTGCTTATGAACGGATGCTACAGATGAAGGGACCGTCACACCAACAACATCATCAAAATAATGCTCAAAATCTATGTTTGTATTTATCCGAAACTTATTATTTGACGGTTCAAAGCGGATTATCCTGTCCAAAGCCTTGTTCGTGATACGCCCCGTCTCTTCCTCATAACCGAACAGAAACCAACGGCTGTTGTACTGCTTCAAATAGTATGGATGAACAGTGGTAACTCGTGCATTTCCTATGAAAGGACTATAATAAATCACAAGAACTTGGTGCTTGGACGCCGCATCGATAAGATTGGGAAGATACTGCAATCCTCTCAACTGTCGGTTCTGCTGAAGGCAGACAACTTTACGGATGTTTGGATTTATTCCGAATGTACCTTCGAGGACAGGAAGCATTTCATAAAGCCAAGCATTCTCTGGAAGCCCCTCATACCGCCCGAGTATTTCGATTGTTCTTGACAGATTTTCTAATTCTTCCAAAGATAAATCACTATTGAATATCGAAAAATCAGGATCTTCATATCTATAATAGCACTTCTTGCCTTCGCATGGATATGCTTTAATCGGAGCGTTGTACATAAGTCGCTCTCGCATATTCTTGATATCCTCGCGTATCTGGCGCAAACTGACGCTACTATTGCCATAAAGGTCATATAAGGCCTCATTAACCTTATTTACAAGGTCTTCAATAAAATATTTATGTGTTCGATCCCGGAAGCACTCGTCTAGGATTCTATAGCGCAACTGTGCGTTTTTATTTGTTGGCATTATGTTTTTGCTTGCTAACATTCAAGATACGAAAATTTTTCTAGACGGTTTATGTATCTGAAAATTTTTAAGCGTTAGGAATTGTCACTAACTGTCAAAACTCCGCCCTAACTTTGTCGCTCTGATAAAACTTAGGAGCTATGGAAAGTAAAGACCCCGACAGGATTGAATTGATGCGCAGAGAGGCCGAATCGATGTGCAAAATCATATTGGACTCTCTGTATGACGATTACAAGCCCTACGACGTAGACAGCTGCGATGGTTGCGAGCCGCATCCGGTGCTGGCCGACATCATTTTCGGCGGTCTGGACAATGCGTATCCAATCCGCTTCGACAGCAGGGCATACTTCAGGGACAAACCCGACGGTAAACCTTTCGACGCGGTCCTGTCATATATGACCTCCCTGGCAAGGGACGAGGACGGCCGGAAGAAGATGGCCGCCTATGTGGAATTCGCGTGGAGAAAGTACAACCTTGCGTTCAGGGCATATATGGTGGAGCTCGGAATGTATGATTTCTTCAAGGAAAATCTATATAGCGAAGCTGTCTCCGCCAGACCGGACAGAGATGCGTGGGATGTAGACGAACCGAACTTCCGCACGAAAATAGAATGTCACGAATGGGAGGCGTTCAACAATATCACGAACAATCTGTTCCCCGTTGAAGACGACTGCATTGACCGGAGATTCATCGGACGGGCACTCGATGTCTGGACCAACCAGGCGTTCTGGTTCCGGATGTGGAGATACGAACTAAGGGCGCTCGCAGACATGGATGAGGAATTCAAGGATACTTATTTTGAACTCGAAAACAACGCCGCATCCGAACTGTTCCGGCTCCTGGACTTGTGGAAAATTCAAAACTCCGGCACATGAGAAAACTTGTATTGAACATTCCTCACAGTTCCGCCAACGGAATTTTTGACCCCCGAATCGGAAGGTGGCCGAGGGATGCCGGTTTCATCAATGAAGCTGTCAGGAAATATACTGACTGGTTCACCGATTTCCTGTTCGCTACAGAGCGGGACAACGTCGTGCCCGTGGTATTCGGCTATTCCCGCTTTGTCTGCGACGCGGAGCGGCTTGATAACGACCTGCTGGAGAGCTCGGGCCAGGGAATAATATACACTGAATACCACGGCTACAAAAGAGGGGCTCTTCCTGAAGATGCGAGGGCCTTTCTGCTGGGGCTGCGGAAGCAGCATCTCGAAAGACTGTCGGAGGAATTGAGCGAAGACGGTTCAATTCTAATCGATTGCCACTCGTTCACCAACAGAGACGGCGTGTCACCAGATATCTGTTTAGGCTTCAATAACGACAGTTCCTACGATGTCGCGGTCGTGAGCATTGTGAAAAACATATTCAGGGACAGCGGATATTCTGTCGCCTTGAATTTCCCGTATTCCAATTCTCTCGTACCTGCACCGCTGGAGAAAATCAGCTATAAATCAATAATGATTGAGGTGAACAAGCGAATTTACATGGACAGGGAAGCCCTGCTGCTCAAAGATGACTCCGAGCATTTGACGAGATGGTTCGGATGCATGGAAAGAATCTACGAAAAGCTTTCCCGTCTGCCCTTCCGTACTTATGAAATGTAAGGAAAATCGCGTAATTTTGCGTATGTATGCTTTTTGACGACGGCAAATATCTGGACTATAAATTCCCCGAGCCACAATACCTCGGAGCAAAATATGTCCATCGGGGATGGATTGCCAAATTCATTCCCGACGATGCCGTCACGGTTTTGGACGCATTCTCCGGCTCGCAATCAATAGCCTATTTGTTCAAGCAGCTTGGCAAGCAGGTAATCACCAATGACTTCCTGAATTTCAACAATCTCATTGGAAAGGCGCTTGTCGAGAACCCGTCCTACAGGCTGGAGCCAGGAGACGTGGACATCCTTATGTCCGGCAACAGCAATCCTGAAGAATTCAACCTGATGGAAAAACTTTTTTCCGGGCTGTTTTTTCTGCCCGAAGAGGCCGCTTTCGCCGACAGCTTCAGGAGCAATGTCTCCCGGCTGGATAACCCTTACAAGCAGGCCATAGCGCTGGCGGTAATGTGCCGGAGCATGACAAGAAAGGTCACGATGGGCCATTTCGCACACACCCAGGCGCTCGCCTACGCGAACGACCCTGCCCGCATAAGGCGCAACCGTAGCCTGATACGTCCGCTGAAAGACATTTTTATGGACCTTCTGCCAGCATACAATGCTGCGGTGTTCGACAACGGCAAGGAAAACCGAAGCTACAATGAGAACATCCTCGACCTGCTTCCGCAGCTGCACGGCATCGACCTTGTCTATTTTGACCCGCCATACTGCGGCAGCCACGCCGACTACCAGTCATTCTACCACCTGCTTGAGACCTACGTTGAATATTGGAAAGACAAGGAATTCGTGAACGGCACAAAACGCTATGAACCGAAAAGGTACAGCGGGTTCGACAAGAACGCAGAGTCGTTGATAAATCTCCGGAAACTTTTCGAGTCGGCCGAATCCGTTCCAACCTGGCTCGTAAGCTACAACGACCGGAGCCACCCGGACATAGACACGCTGGTGGAAATGATAAAGCCCCACCGGAACGTCAGGATAGAACGCAAGACCTACAGTGCCGGACGGGGAGGAAAAGGCAGCGTCGCCGGCAGCAGCGAGATACTTTTAATTTGTACATCGTAATAATCTTTTTTCTTATGGAGAACTTCGAAAAATGGAAAAGAGCTTACAAGGCTCAGAACATGTCCGCCTTCAATCACAATCCAAATGGCATTTTATGGCTCAAGGTGCGCGCTATCAGCAGAAAGCCGCAGATTCGCCAGTTCCTCGAAACCTGCGGAATCTCACTCAAGTCCTCAAGACTCTGCGACCAGACGAAAGAACTGTTCGAACTTCTCGAGCAACGTTCTGACGCGATGAATCTTCTGGACAATTACCTCAAAGAAAAAAGCCATGAGTGGTATAATCTCAAAGGGGTGGACGAAGACCAGTTGAAAGAGGGCCTGCACAAAGTCCAATCATACGACTGGGGCGGCGACAGGAACAACTCTCTGGACAAGTATCTGGTAAGCCATTTCGTGAAAAACATCAGCTCCTTCGACGAAGTGATGCTCAGACAAGCGGAAATCGCCGACAACGCCTGGCGCTATGTGATGGCGAGCTGGTACAACAACTGGACTTCCTACATCATTGAATCCGTCTTCAAACGCCACCCCAAGGTGATACCTGCCGTGGGAGAAATCAAAGGCGTGGATTTCTTCATCGGAGATATCCCTGTGGATTTGAAAGTAAGTTTCTTTCCTAAAGGCTACATCGATTTCATGCTGAAGAAAAAGTTCGGAAAAGACCGGCCTGACAGTGATGAACTGGAGAACCGACGTAACCGGATTATTGCCGAAGCACAGGCTGACTCTTCCGACCTGATGACCTGGCTCTACTCGAATCAGGGAGAAATGCGCTTTGGCGCCGAAAACAGACTGTTCCTTATTCTTGCCGACACCGTCGCCCCGGAACAATCCTGGAAGATGAAGCAGCAATTCGAACTTATTGCTCCGAAAGTCAACGGCTACCTTGACCGGTTCGACGGACAATCTCTGAAAGAAGTCGACTTTGAGTTCAAGGGGGAAAAGTACCGGAGCATGGCCGATACTCTTTTCATCATCAGATAACGGACCGACGCACAGTTTCAGGCTCATCACCTAAAAGTCTTCCAGAGAAGATGAACGGTAAACGGGTGGATAAGTTTCAGCAAAAAACATCGATTATTTTTTGATGATTGACATCAGTTGTCAAAAATCACCCTTAAATTTGCGCTATGACGAAATAAGATAAAACAATAACCAGCAAGAGAAATTATGAAAACTTTACAGTGCCCCAAGTGCGGAAACGTCTTCACAGTAGACGAAGCGGACTACGCGGCAATCGCAAGCCAAGTGAGAACCACGGAATTCAACGCCGAGGTCGAACAGCGTCTGCGCGCCATGGAGGCGCAACAGAAGACCGAGCAGGAACTGGCCGCCGCCAAAACGGCAAAGGAATTCTCCGAAAAGCTCGGCAAGAAAGACGCCGTCCTCGCAGAGAAAGACAGAATCATCGCCGAACTCAACTCCGCCATCAAGAACGGAGACGCCAAGCTACAGCTCGCCGTAATGGAGGAGCAGAAGAAGCTTCAGCAGGCCCTGCAGGACAAGGACAAGAAAATCCTGCAGCTTCAGACCGACGCCCAAATCGCTGAAGCAAAGGCTAAAAACGAGGCTGACGAGATTGTGAAACGCTACGAAGTCGAGCTCAAAGCGAAGCAGGACCAGATCGACTACTACAAGGACATGAAGACCAGAATGAGCACCAAGATGATTGGCGAAAGCCTCGAAACGCACTGCTCCGCCCTGTTCAACAGTCTGTTGAGGCCGATGATGCCTTCCGCCTATTTCGAGAAGGACAACGATGTTCGGGAAGGGACCAAAGGTGACTTCATCTTCCGCGACTTCGACAATGATCTTGAATATATTTCCATAATGTTCGAAATGAAGAACGAATCCGACTCCACCTCAACCAAGCACAAGAACGAAGACTTCTTCAAGAAACTCGACGAGGATCGCAAGAAGAAGCACTGCGAATTCGCAGTGCTGGTCTCCATGCTTGAACCGGACAGCGAGCTCTACAACGGCGGCATCGTGGACGTCTCCTACCGCTACGACAAAATGTATGTCATCCGCCCCCAGTTCTTCATTCCGCTGATAACGCTGCTCGTGCAGACCTCGAAGAAAAGTCTGGAATACAAGCGCGAGCTGATTCTGGCGCAGAGCCGCGAGGTGGACGTGACAAACTTCGAGAAAAATCTGCTTGATTTCAAGAACAAATTCAAGAACCACTACGATTTGGCCGCGCAAAGGTTTAGCGAGGCCATCAAACAGATTGACGCATCCATCAAACAAATGCAAAAGGTAAAGGAGAGCCTCCAGAACTCAGAAAACAAGCTGCGCCTCGCCAATCAGGACGCCGAAGAGCTCACGATTCGCAAGCTGACTTACAAGAACCCTACGATGAAACAGAAGTTCGACGAAGCTAGGCGGCTCAACAACGCCTATGGGGATAAAGATTGACCGGGCAGGTCGACCTGCATTTCGGAGCCGGGAATCAGTTGCTGGCGCTCGTCGAGCCGCACATGATCAACTCTGACGATGCTGATTTTATCAGTATTGAAGACGGCGCAGTTGGTTCCGAGTGACGGATTCTTCCAATTATAGGGCCAGCACGCATAATCAACGCCGATGCCGTCGAGGAACTCGGAAGCCGCCTTCTCTCCCGCTAGGTCAATCTTCCCGGAAAAGAGTTTGACAAGATGCTTGCGGAACAGTTTGCCATCGGCCGTAATGGATTCCGGAATGTCGGACGGATAGCCCTTCGCAGCCAAAACCCGAACCGCACGCTCCAGAATCGCCGGATGAACCGGCTGTTTGAAATCAATGTGATTGTCGGCATGGAAGTCAGGTATCTCGACCGTATACACATAACCTTCGAAGACCTGCATGCCAGCCGCAGAATAATGTGCAGCAGAACGGTACACAGAACTGAAATAGACACCAAAGCCGAATTTCACTTTCCCGTCACCCTCCAGAACATGTGAAAGATCGAACGCGTTGAACAGGGCCGGAGAACCATGATAAAATATAGCCATACTGATACAAATATAAATAGTATTTGAAAACCTGACATCAATGAAAATCGTCTACAGTCCATATTTCGCCGGAGACGTCTACACATCAAACGGAGATGTCCGCTTCGGAGAAATCCATACAGGCAGTTCGGGCCTTCTCGAAGAGATGGAGCTCAGAGCGGGCATGTCCGCCCCGACAGTCTCCACCGCGGAACGGAAAGTCGCCTACTATAAGGCTATAAAGAGACTTCTGAAGAGAGGCGCCCGGCCCTTCTTCAAGGAATCATTTGAAAAAGACGGCCTTGGAACGGCCTCGGAACTCCTCAAATGGAGAGACTCCCTTGTTCTTGCCGGGTGGAAGGCTGAAATCAGCAGCGAAGAATCCAAATTACGCGACATTGCTTCCATAGAGGCCGAATTCAACTGCATGGACGAACCAGACCGCTGGAGGCTGCTCTCTGAAGCAAAAGATGAGCTCAAGGGCTGGACAGTGGAAGTCAGGATTCCTCGCGACGCTGTCAGTAAACTTATCAGAGAAGCTCTGGAGGCCTCCGGTGCGGAAATAACGTACGCAGACTTCGAAGAAATCGACCTCCGCCCGAAAATTGACGACATCAGAATCCTGTCTTGCGCCGACAGGGAAGATGCTTACCGCTGGGCCGCGCGACAGACATTCGACGCAGGCACGCTTCTAGTCAATCGCGACAACAAGGCGTTCAACGACATTCTACGCGCCGAGGACAAGCCGCTGGTACATTCCGAATTCACTGACAGCAATCCTCCCGCCATACAACTTTTCAAGTTCGTGCTCAACCTGTTCAAGCGACCCGTCGACCTCCGCAACCTTCTCGACTTCCTGAACTGCCCCGTCAACCCCGTGCCTTCCGTGATTCGCAACGACCTTTTGCAACAACTCAAAAAGGAAGGAGGATTCGGGCAGTCGTGGTCGGACAAGCTGAATAAGGCCGATGAGGGCGGAAAAAAGATTCCACCTGCGCTCCTCAATCTGCTTTCCGGGCTCGCTTCGAATACGGCGGAGAAGCAGCTGGAAGGGGCGAAGACCTCCGAACTCAGGGCGGTCATGGAGGAACTCGGAAAATGGAGCTTGAAATATGCCGGAGCAATAACCGGAAAAGTGACGGAAGACACGCTCGAAAGCCAGCTTAAGCTTCTGGCCGGATTATGTGATTTGTTCGAAGCTCTTCTAGAGGACGCCGGTAACACCGTCGACCATACCACATTGAGCAACTGGGCGAACGCCATGTACTCTCCGGGGAACTTTCCCGATGCCAAAGCGGAGCTCGGCTCACCCGACACCATCAGGGATATCCGCGCCATCGCCGAAGGGCCTGACCACCTTGTATGGCTTGACTGCAACGCGGAGAAAGGATTGAAATACCCCTACAATTTCCTCGGGGAAGAGGAAGCTGCCGCCCTGAAGGACAGCGGCGTCGAGATTCCTGACAGAGAGATTCTTGCCAAGGCGGAAAATCTCGCGGCAAAGGCGGCGCTGCTTCTAGTAAAAGGGACTGCCGACCTGGTCGTTTCGTCCACAGCCTGCGGCGCACGCCTGGACGAAAACCCTGTCGTCACTGAAATCAAGGCTCTCAAGAATCTGAAAGACACAACGGCCATGCAGCCGCCACAGGGCGAATCCCTTCTGTTCAAGCAGCTTCCCGGACCAGTCTTGGAATTTCACCTGGAGAAAGGGCTTGAAATTGTTCCGAGAGAGAAAGGCGAAAGCTATTCCAGTGTGGACTGCCTGATTCAACGGCCTTTCGACTATGTCATGGACTACATAATAGGACTGAAAGACCGCAGCATAGAAAGTGACCTCAAGACAGTGCAGGGGAATGTAGCCCACGCCGTCATCAGCAGGATGGCTACCATCAACAAGGATACGGGGCGCTCGGATTTCGACTATAAGGATATTGAAGCACTGGTCGAAGACGAAATCAGCGCAAACGGACTTCTGCTCCTCGAAGACCGCTGGACATACGACGGCTTCTGCCGCAAGCTGACCGAAAGCGCGATATCTCTGTTCCGCCAAATCGGGCAAAACGGATTCAAGGTCTTCGGAACGGAACTTGAAGTGACAGCCACTCTTCCTACAATCAATGAGCCGGGAAGCATCTATGACGGAAAGACCATAGGTCTGTTCAACGCCAAGATAGACCTGCTGATTGAGAACGGACGCGGGGAGCTCGTACTGATTGACCTGAAATGGAGCTCGTCCTCGAAATATCGGCAGAAAATCAAAGACAAAACCGACCTGCAGCTTGCGCTCTACAGAAAGGTGGTTGAGACCTCATATCCGGAAAAGAAAATAATCGGCGGCGGCTACTATCTGATTCCTGAGAAGAAAATCGAAACCAGAGACATAATCTTCCGAGGATGGCAAAACGCCGAGGTGCTGGATGGCATAGAGCCTGAAAGTTCGGCATCCATTTGCAGCGAGGTCTACGCCAAGGCCGTTAGGTCTTACGAATTCCGCCGCTGGCAGCTCACCCGAGGCGTTGTGGAGATGGCCGAGAAAATGCCTCTCGATCCTCAAATCGATGAACGGACTTCGGAATATATGAAAGCCTTCCTCAATTGCCAGGGCCCCCTGTTCTTTCCCCTCGGCAAAGACTATCATTATAACAACCTCAAGGCGGAAGCTTACGGACACAAGAATTACATCTTAAAGGAACGAAGCGTATGAGAAACATCCATTATATCAACGCCGGTGCAGGGTCGGGCAAGACCCACTCGCTCACTGAGATTCTTGTCAAGCACATAAAGAGCGGAGAATGCAGGCCGTCCGAAATCCTCCTGACGACCTTCACCGAACTCGCCGCCGGAGAGTTCCGCCAGCGGACATACGACAGCCTGATACGGGAAGGCTGTCTTGAACAGGCGGCGAGCCTCGATTCCGCAACTATGGGCACCCTTCACTCCATAGCGCTCGCTTTCGTCCAGAAGTATTGGTATCTGCTCAAGCGCGGAACAACCGTCAACGTTTTGCCCGACAGAGATAAGATGCTCATAATCAAGAACGCGGCCGGACGGGTATTCAGTGACGATGACCGCAAAAAACTCGGAGAGTTCGAAAAATGCTTTCTCGATGGAAACAGAGGAAGCTGGCCCGAGAACATCAGCGACATGCTCGACAAGAGCTATGTGTTCGGAATAGACGACCTGGAGAAAAGCTGCGAGCATTCCGTCTCTCTGATAAATAAGATTTTCTCAGAGAACCCGCTTGAAGCTGACGAGAGGGCTTTCATAAATGAGCTCTGCCGGAGATATGGAGAAATCTGCAAAGGACGGAACACCCGGACGGCCAGTAACATTGGGAGTATACTGAATCATGCCGCAGGAAAGTGCACCTTCCGGGCAGACTACGAACTTTACAAGCTGTTCGATAATGTTGTTACGCAAAGAGACTGGAAGCAGCTCGGTCCGGACAACAGGCAAAAAATCATTGACCTGCTTTATCGCTCCATACGTTCCTCGCCCTACGGAAAGGCGGTCAATGACGCGTGCCGCTGCATCTTCAACGCCGCCGTCAGAGTGAGAGAGGAACTTAATAAATACAAGGCGGCCAATGGATATATCGAGTACAACGATATGGAGAAGCTCTTCCTGGAACTTCTTGACAATGAAATTGTACGTAAGGACATCGGCAGCTCGGTCAAATACGTGTTCGTGGATGAGTTCCAGGACTCCAGTCCGGTGCAGATTGAAATCTTCAAGAAACTGTCCGACCTGGTCTCCAAGTCCTATTGGGTTGGAGACGTCAAACAAAGCATATACGGATTCCGGGGGAGTGCTCCCGAAATGGTCATGGAGCTTACTTCCGAAATTTTCAACGGCTCTGCAGAAGGATGCAGCTACGAGAACCTTGAATACTCCTGGCGCTCAAGCGAAGCGCTCGTGGAGTTCGACAGCAAAATTGCCAAAACCATCTTCCACGATGACAGCAGATATCCCAATCCCGGCCTCAAGCATGCTCCGAAAGGAAACAACACTGTCGTGGAGCACCCGGTGCAGCATTGGGTGGCCGAACAAGGCCGGAATATCAACGACCTGCCCGAACTCATCGGCAGGCATATCAAGGAAATCCTCGGAGACGACAGCTATGGCCTGCATCCTGAAGATATCGCAATCCTATCCAGGAAAAACGAAGAGGTAGGCGTGATTGCCAACGCACTGAAGACTTGCGGACTACAGGTTTCAGCGAAAGAAACCAAATCCGAGATGTCCCTGAATGAAAGACTGCCTCTCATAGACAAAGCCGAGGTGCAACTGCTCCTGACACTGCTGAAATATTCAGCCAACAAGGACGCATACCGCAAGACGGAGCTTGCAGTACTGCTCCAGGATGTCAGCGCATCGGAAATAATCGAAGACAGGGACGGAATAATAGCAGGTTTTGACAAGCTCGGGATTGACCCACTCTTCGACCGCATCAGGAACTCGAGCCTTGCCGACAAAGTGAACACGCTTGTGTCAGAACTCGACCTTTGCGGATTCTGCGCACGCTGGGGCAACACCTGGGAAAGGCGTATGAACATACGCAAACTTCAAACTGCAGCCGCCGACTACGATATCCGCTGCGTACAGCTCGGGCGCGGAGCTTCAGTAGAAGGTTTCATTGACGAAGTTGAGGAACTGATTCAGCAAAGCAAGACCGAAGACAGAAACGGAGGTGTAAATGTCATGACCTATCATGCAGCCAAAGGCCTGCAATGGAGAATGGTCATACTCTACGACCTTTGGGACGAAGTCCTCAAAGAGCAAAAGCTGAAGAACCGCTTCGTTGTAGGCATTCAGAAGGTAATCGACGGAGAGAAAACTCTGCTGCGCTACATCCCCGATATCCGCAATACAGATAAAAACACCCCTGACTTCTTTTTTGATGCCGATACGTTCTTCTCTTCTCTGTTCAGCCACTATGTCGACAGCTGCAGAGAAGAAGAGAAACGCCTGCTTTATGTCGGCTTCACCCGGGCCAAGGACTATCTCGTATCTGCCAACAAGGCAAACGCCGCATTCAACTGGCTCTTGGCGGTAGGATTGAACCCCTTGTCCGAGAAAGAAGGGTTCAGATGGAAAGGAGATCTGGATTCCGTCAAGACCATCACTCTCCGCGGAGCCGGCACGGAGGACGCGGCGGTCCAACCGGCGGCAACCTGGCACAAACCCCGCCTTCACCACACCGCACGTGCCGCCAAATACCTCAACCCGAGCGACAAGGCGGATGAAACGAAAAGCCGGGTCTCAGCTCAATACACAATCCACGAGGGAATCGCGCTTACCGGAGGCTATGACAGCGCTGAAGCAGGCACCTGCATACACGACTATTTCGCCGCACACGGCACTCCGGGATTCGTCAACCTTTCCATCGCAAAACGGCTAATCGACAATTTCAATCTCTCGGTGAACATCCAGATGCCCGAACAGCTGCCTGCCTCCGCCGAAGCCCTGTTTGACTGGTTCCGCAACAATGCGGGCGATATCTCCGCCATCCACAGAGAGCTGCCTTTCTCACACAAGCTGAAGTCCGGACAAGTGGTGAACGGACGCATAGATCTGATGATCGAGATGAAAGACAGACATTGCCTTCTGGTGGACTACAAGACAGCCCGAACCGAAAAGGAATACGCGCCTCAAATGCTTCTTTACAAGAGGGCGCTGGAAGCAGACGGGTTTGCTGTGGACCACTGCTACATCTTCTACCCGATTTCAGGACAGCTGGATGAAATTGTCTTCACGGAGGAGGAAAGTATATGAGCTTCTACAGTATCGCCCCTTTCATCAAGGTACATTATCCTCAATACTATTCTCTTGAATCCTATCCCGCCGGGGAATGCGCGCCGTTTCACAAGACAGGTCAGGAATGGGGCATCTTCAGCAATTTCGCCAAAACTCCGATGGAAGTGAGCGGAGTGGCCTTCGACAGTGCCGAGAGACTGTTCCAGACTATGAAATTCCAAGACGAGGAAACGGTCCGCGCCGTATTCTCCGCATCGAATCCGAAATTCACGGCCAAGAAATTCGAAAAGACCCGACGCCGCACCGACTGGGGAGAAATCATCGTGGACGCAATGATGTTCTGCCTTCAGACGAAGAACGAACAATGTCCCTTGTTCCGTTCGAAGCTCGAAGAGAGCAAAGGGAAATTCATCGTGGAGGATCAAAGCTCTTTTCCGAAGAAAACGGCCGACACATGGGGAGTCAAACTTGCAGGAGACTATTATTCCGGACCCAATCTACTGGGGCGGCTCCTTATGGAATTAAGGGACGGCGGCCGACTGACTTATTCTATGCCGGCCGACGCCCTTGATTTTCTAAGGTTTCTGATCCGCTGAACGCTCTTCCTCCATTATGTCATATTTTTCTCTGCATACCAGCATCACATCGCTAAAAGAACAATGAAGCTGAAGGCCTTCTTTTTCCGCCCGGGAGGTCAATTCCCCGATTTCCGGAAAAAGACTCGCGACTTCTTTATTCAGGAAATCATCCGGCTCTGAATACACGGCGTGAATATGCTGTTTGAAAGGGGCCATCTCTCTGTTGCTGGCTTTCCGGGAAATCTCTCTTCTCGCAAAACGGTCTCTGATTTCCGCTATCGCCGCCTTGTCCTCCGCAACCAGAGAGTCCCGCACCTTGCATTTTTCCCTGTATTGAGCAAACAGGACTTTCAATTCATCGTCTTTCTCCCTACACAAGGTTTCCAATAAATAGGTCTGCAACCAATAATACGTGCGTTCCCATTGTTTGCTGTCTTCCACCTTCTTCGCATAGTCCGCCTCATCGGCAAGCAGCTTCGCCTTTATACAGAACTTGGCCATTTCCTCCTGAAACACCTTTTCATCCAAGCCATCCTTCAGAATATCAATAACTTCCGAAATCGTGTAGACCCGCTCCGGTTTCTGTTGCCGACTGAATTCCGCCGCCATGTTCGCAAAACTCGGCCACAGATTTATGAACGACCGTACCGAAATCTGCCGGCTGTTGCCATATATATCCGAGCCAAGGCAACGGTTTCTTCCGGTAAGCGGGCTGCCGCAAATCATCCAGATGATGCTCATATTTCCGTCATCGTCAATATCCACAGCCCAGTTGCACGAATCCCACCACTGTGCATAGACGCCGAGAGTCGCCTGAGGGAACGCGCCCGTATAGTAAATGCCGTTGTTGACTGGAACCGGAACATAAGCCATCTTCGGTTCCGACAATATCCTTTTACGGAAATATGCCAGAAGAAAAATGTTCTTCTCGAATGCCTTCATATCATGCATCACATCCCCCTCTGTTCCTCTCCCTGAAGAGATATTCTTCGAAGATGGTTTGTTTAGAAAAAGATATTTTCCTGTTGTATCAAGTTTGAAATCCATGATTATCTGCCGTCTATTTTATTAATCCTACGATATCTGTCATACGCGCTTCTGTTTTCGACAAAAGTCCACTCCAGTTCCGCTATAGCAGCATCTATCATCTCCGCCACATAGTCGTCACCAGAAGCTTTTGCCAAGGACTTATATCTGAGAATCTGCTCCGAAGGGCAATATGAATACCCGAATTCGAAATCTATTTTCGGTCCGCCGTTATCCGCTATGGAAGAAAGGCAAATGTCGACCAGCGTGTCACCGGATGTTCGCAAGTCATCTTCATCACACACCATCCAGGACACCAGACTGTAATTTTTCCGGGAAAAGAAAAAGACGTACTTTTTTTCAGTATCATGCAGATACTGGTATATGTTCAACTTGTCGTGAACGTTCCTGTACTCTTCCAGAATGACCGTATGCGCCATTCTGGTCTTATGGCGCATGGAGCTGGCCTTCCACTGATCCTCTGTGCAGTCCTTGACGAAGACGTCCCAATTCCTACCTATGATAGCATCTTTGATTTCATCCGGATAAGACGTCCACCTCCTTCGCCTCATTACTCTCAAAATACTGCAGGCAAGTATTTTTTCATCTTCATCCTTCGGATTGAGGAACATCTCGATGGCGAGGTCGACCGCTCCTGGGACGTCATACAGGACATCGGAGTCTCCATCCAGCATCATCGCACCAAAATCCTCGCTGTTTTTCAGGACTTCAATGTATTCAGGCAGATATTTTTCCTTGTCGTATGCGATAAGCCGTTTTATTGCGCATACGCGGTAATAGTCGTTGAATTTCCTGTCATTCCAGACAAGAATCATCGCGTTGACATCCGCGATGTATTCAAACAGTCTGTCAGCGAAATATTCAAGCTTGACATCATGATAGATACACACGTCCGTCTCGAACGCATCGTGCCATTCTTCGGGGTTTCTTATCTCAACTCTCCACGTCGGGAAATGGTCGTCTAGATACATGAGAGCCGTAGAGGCGGCAATACGTCTGCCGTCGTAATACGCGTTCAACTTTTCAAGGTAAGACGCTATCTTCTTCACAGCCAGGAAGGATTTCCGATTATGCAGCGAAGATATTGCCCTGATTTGACAGTTTATGTCACAGACTGGGTTTATTTTTAAATTGTAATGAAATTTTTTCCGTACTCCCTCAAGTAGTCCCTGAGCTCTTCACCTTCTAGAACCTCCACCTCGTCCATGAGCCCTGCGACAAAACGGCCCACGCCCTTCAAGCTATGCACGACAGTGTCGAGAATCCATCTACCTTCTTCTTGTCTGATAGCCTTGTCTGCAAGAGGGAATTCTTCCTCGAGCAGATTTTTTGCAAGAAAGCTCAACCCAAGCTTCACATGGATGGAACTGTCGCCTGAAATCCGGAACAAGTCTCTGTCAAGGTTCCTGTGGCTGTCTTCATGTTCCCATTCCTTATCAAGCACTTTGACGGTTCCTATCCTGGATATCTTGAAAATCTTGTTCTTGCCATCTTCAACGTCATAGGCTATCACGTCAACATAGTTGGTAGTGAATCCGAAAGGTTCGACCATGCGGTCACGCACCGTATTCGAATGTCCGGATTCATAGCTGGATAACTTGGCCTGCTTCTTCCCTTCTATCGCCTCTCTGAGGTCTGCAACGTGCTCGGCGTTACTCCTACGCGACACATAGTCGGTTATGGGAAGTTCCTTACATACCGCCGACAACTTAGCCTTCAAGTTCGCTTTCAAACTGTTCGTCGGATCAAGCGAGTCTATGAGCCCGTTGACCAGCACGGCCTCCTCGTCAGAAAAATATATGAGGTTCTTGATATCTACCGTGTGCTTTGGCATCTTGCCAAGCTTATAGATGTCCCCGGAAATCTTGTTCACCATGAACCCTGCATCTTTCAATGTCTGGAGATAACGGTACACCGTCCTTGTTGAAATATCCAACCTCTCGGCAATGTTCTGGACACTGTAGTTGACCGTGCCTGACAAGTATTGCATCAGACGCAGCAGACGTTCGAATTTGGCTTGCTCGTTCATTTTCGCTTTGACTGTCCGACGTCGGCCGATAGCATCGTTCGACGATATTTCTTTTGCAATTTATAGAAAATTTATAATCCCAGCGCAATTTTGCCCATAATTTTATTAGATTTGTACGATGCGCTTGAATTTCAGGCAAAACAGAATATAAAACTATAACCAATCAGAAAATGAAAGAGTACTCAACCAAGGAAATCCGCAACGTGGTCCTTCTCGGAGCTACAAAGTCCGGCAAGACCACGTTGTCTGAAGCCATGCTCTACGAGGGCAAGGTCATCGACAGAAGAGGCAGCGTCGAAGAGAAGAACACTGTTTCGGACAATTCCGAACTCGAGAAGCTCAACCAGCGCTCCATCTACGCATCCCCTCTGTATGCCGAGTTCCTCGGAGCAAAGGTAAATGTCATCGACGCACCCGGCTCGGACGACTTCATAGGAGGCACCTACTCCGCGTTCAGGGTCTGCGAGAGCGGTCTGCTCCTCATCAACGCCCAGCAGGGCTTCGAGGTCGGCACCGAGAACATCCTGCGCCTGGCGGAGAGCAAGAACTTCCCCCTCGTGTTCGCCGTAAACCAGCTCGACTCCGAAAAGGCCGACTGGGAGAACGTGCAGGCGTCCATCAGGGAGGCGGTAGGCCAGAAAGCCGTATACGTGCAGTTCCCCGTGAACCCCGGACCTTCGTTCGACGGCTTCGTGGATGTGCTCATGATGAAATACTACCATTTCAAGGACGCCAACGGAACCCGCGAGGACCTCGAAATCCCCGCCGAGCTGCGCGACCAGGCGGAAGAGTACCGCCAGCAGCTCATCGAGAAGGCCGCCGAATATGACGACACCCTCATGGAGAAGTTCTTTGAATCAGGAGAGCTCACTGAAGACGAAATCCGCAAGGGCCTCAACCTCGGAATCATCGCGGGCGAAGCCTATCCCGTGTTCTGCGTGAGCGCGAAGAAGGACATAGGCACCAAGCGCCTGCTGGAGTTCACCAAGAACGTCGTTCCTGCCCCCACCTGCGACAGCGCCGGTCCGGCGTCCCTTTTCATCTACAAGAACGACGTGGAGCCCCATCTCGGGGAAGTATCTTTCTTCAAGGTCATGAGCGGCACCGTCACCGCCGGAATGGATCTCGAGGACCCCGTTACGGGAAACAAGGAGCGCCTTTCCGCAATCTACGCCGTAGCCGGCATGAAGAAAGAACCCGTGAACGCCCTCCACGCTGGAGACCTCGGATGTACGGTCAAGCTCAAGAACGGCAAGTGCAACACCACCCTTTCAGCGCCCGGATCCAACCTCTCGTGGGACAAGATAGAATTCCCCGCACCAAAATACCGCTGCGCAATCAAGGCCAAGGTACAGCAGGACGAGCAGAAGCTCGGCGACGCCCTGAAGAAGATATCCTCCGAGGATCCCACCGTCATCGTGGAATACTCAAAGGAACTGCGCCAGACCATTCTGAGCGGCAACGGAGAGCAGCACATCAACATCGTGAAATGGATACTCAACAACGAGTACAAGCTTGACGTGGAGCTCTTCGCGCCGAAGATTCCCTATCGCGAGACCATCACCAAGACCGCCACGGCGACCTACCGCCACAAGAAACAGTCCGGAGGAGCCGGCCAGTTCGGAGAGGTCACCCTGCTCATCTGCCCTTACGAGGAAGGCACGGAAGCCCCGAGGACATTCAAGATCAACGGCAAGGACCAGGTCATGAACATCAAGACCCAGGAGTCCTACGACCTCGAATGGGGCGGAAAGCTGGAATTCTACAACTGCGTCGTCGGCGGAGCCATCGACGCCCGCTTCATGCCGGCCATACTCAAGGGTATCAACGAGAAGATGACCGAAGGCCCGCTCACCGGCTCCTACGCCCGCGACATACGCGTATATGTCTATGACGGAAAGATGCACCCCGTGGACTCCAACGAAATCTCCTTCGTGCTTGCCGCCCGCAACGCGTTCAAGGAAGCCTTCCGCAACGCCGGACCCAAGATCATGGAGCCCATCTACAACGTCGAGGTCATGACTCCTGCAGAATATCAGGGAGCCGTGATGTCCGACCTGCAGAACCGCCGCGGCATACTCGGCGACATGGGAGCGGACAAGGGATTCTCGATTCTCAAGGCCCGCGTGCCCCTCGCGGAACTGTACCGCTATTCGACGACCCTCAGCTCGCTGACTTCAGGCTCGGCCACCTTCTCAATGGAGTTCGCCGACTATCAGCCTGTTCCCGGCGACGTGCAGACCAAGCTGCTTGAGGAGTACGCAGCAGCGGAAGCCGCCGAAGCATAGGACAAACATCCCCGTAAGACCGGCCCGGAGTCCGTCAGGTTTCCGGACCGGTCTTTCTGTACTCCTCCAGAAGCTCCGCGCCGGTATACCCCAGCTCGTCCTGAAGCAGCCTGTCCAGCATCGAAGGCTCGACCCCGAGCTCACGGCAGATGTCTCCGAAGCCAACTTCGGGATTCTCATAGATTCTGTCCTCCGTCATCATGACGCAGAACTCTTTGTAAATGTCCTCCAGCCTATCCATATAATCCGTTCGTTTGTTCAACAAAGGTGGACTCTTGTATGGAAAAATGCAACAGTCCTCACCTGCCGAGCCGGTCAAAAAACGAATAAATATCTGTTTTTTATGTCTTTTGTATCTTTTTAATGAACAGTGTCCACAAAATCGGGACTGCCGCTTTATCTCCCATTATTTAGCTTTGGGAAAATTTGGAAAAATCGTTCCAAAGCGATATGGGCTCAGATAAAATGCATACGAACATCCGCAAATTCCGCGAGAGCAACGGGTACTCCCAGACCTCGATGGCTGACGAGCTCGGCATAGGAAGGACGACATACATTAATTTCGAGACCGGGAAGACGAGACTGTTCTGCAAGACCCTCGAAAAGCTTGCACGCTACTTCGGAGTGACGGAGGAGGATATCCTGACCGGAAAACCGGAAGAGGACGACCTGCTCCAGGCCTCCTTGACAGACGAGAAGAAACTTATAATACAGGAATACGAAAACCGCATCGCCGCACTCAACGAGAAGCTGGAGGCTGCGGAGAAAATCATAGCCGCAAACGAGAGGACAATCCGGACTCTCACGGACACCAACAACTTTCTGTTTAGCCAACTTCACAAAAATGACTAACTTTGTGGTCTTATGCCACATGAAGCTCATCTGCTCGGGCCGCTTCACCCCGGACTCTCCGAAGCCGGATGCGATGAAGCGGGACGGGGGCCGCTGGCCGGCCCCGTGTTCGCGGCGGCGGTAATACTGCCGCCGGGTTTCCGTCATCCCCTGCTCAACGACTCCAAGCAGATGGGAAGGAAAGCCAGGGAGGATATGCGCGCCATAATCGAAAAGGAGGCCATAGCCTGGGCCGTGGAAGCGGTCAGCGCGGCTGAGATTGACGAACTGAACATCTTGGAAGCCTCCATCGCCGGAATGCAGAGGGCGGTGCGCAGACTCAAGGTAAGGCCGGACTATCTCCTGGTCGACGGCAACAGGTTCCACCCTTTCGACAACATCCCGTTCACCACGGTCATCAAGGGCGACGCCACCTACCTGAGCATCGCGGCCGCGTCGGTGCTCGCAAAGACCTGGAGAGACGAGCACATGCGCAGGCTTGCGGAAAGATATCCGCAGTACGGCTGGGACCACAACATGGGATACCCGACCAGGGAGCACATCGCAGCCATCCGCAGATACGGACTCACCCCGGAGCACCGCCGCAGCTTCAAGCCCAAGGAACTCGAACCAACATTGTTTGAAATATGAAGAAGTTTTTTCTTTCAATAGCCGCAGCCCTGGCGCTGCTGCCGGCAGCCCGGGCCGATGAAGGCATGTGGCTGCTGCCCCTGCTTGAGAAAATCAACAGCGAGACCATGAGGAATCTCGGCTCCCGCCTTACCGCCGACCAGATCTACAGCGTCAACCACTCTTCCATCAAAGACGCCGTAGTCCAGTTCGGAGGAGGTTGCACCGGCGAAATCATTTCCGGCAGCGGACTGCTCGTGACCAACCACCACTGCGGCTATGCCAGCATCCAGGCCCTGTCGTCCGAAGAGCACAACTATCTGGAGGACGGGTACTGGGCGATGAGCCTCGAAGAGGAGATCCCCGTTCCCGGGCTCACAGTCAAATTCCTTCAGTCTATGACCGACGTGACAGGAAAGGTCCGCAACGAGAAGGCCGCAGAGAACCTCATAGCCAGGGCCGAGGAGGACAACCCCCATTGCAAGGCACAGATTGTCAGCTTCTTCAACGACAACGTGCAGTATCTCATAGTCTACAAGATCTACCGCGACGTACGCTTCGTTGGCGCTCCTCCCGCAGCTTCGGGCAAATTCGGTGGAGACACCGACAACTGGATGTGGCCCCGCCACACCTGCGACTTCTCGATGTTCCGCGTATATGCCGGAAAGGACAACGAACCCGCTCCGTACTCGGAGGACAACGTGCCCTTCCAGCCCCGCCAGTTCCTGAGCATCTCGCTCGACGGCATAGATGAGGGCGACTTCGTGATGGTGATGGGCTACCCCGGAAGCACCCAAAGGTACCAGACCGCCTCACAGCTTGAGGACATGCTGGCAATCAACGACATACGCATCGCTGCCCGGACCGTGAGACAGGACGTGCTCTGGGAGGAAATGCGCGCCGACGACAAGGTGAGCCTCCAGTATGCCAACAAATATGCCGGATCGTCCAATGGATGGAAGAAATGGATAGGCATGCGCGACGCCTTCGAGAAGCTTGACGTAATCGGACGCCAGAAGGAAAAGGAAGCGGAACTCGCATCCTGGATAGGTGAAAAGAAGAGCCGCACCAAGAAATACGGCGGAGCAATAGAGGAGATTGACACGATCATGGACATGCGCGCGCACGACTACCGGGCCTACACCCTGCTCAACGAAACGCTGATGAAGATAGAGCTGCTCCAGCTGACAGGAAGTCCGGCAGCCGACCCCTACAAGGACTATGACGCCGAAGTGGACAGGAAAGTCGCCCTTGCCCTCGTGAAGCATTATCTCGAAAACGTCAGTGAAGAAGACAGGATAGCCATAGACTCCCTGACGATAGAACGTGTCTTCAGGGAAAGCGCGTTCACCTCTCCCGAGAAGCTCGCAGCCGCAAAGGCCGCCGGAAAGAATCTCTCCGAAGACCCCGCCAGACTTCTCAACGACGAAATCCGGAGCAAGGCCCTCGAATTCTACTCTACGGTGAGCGATGCCTCCGACGCACTCAAGGCGCCCATGAAAGCCTACGCCGCCGCCCTGCTCGAATGGAACGCCGACGAGCCCAGCTATCCCGATGCGAACATGACCTGCCGCCTGAGCTACGGCACCGTCAAGGGTTATGAGCCCCGTGACGGAGTCGTATACAAATTTTACACTACCCTCAAGGGCGTGATGGAGAAGGAAGACCCTGGCAACTACGAGTTCCGCGTACCCGCGAAACTCAAGGAAATCTACGAGACCGGTGATTACGGAGACTATGCCGATGAATCCGGAGAACTCGTGACCTGCTTCCTCACCAATCTCGACATCACCGGAGGCAACTCCGGAAGTCCCGTGATGGATGCGGACGGCAACCTTGTCGGCCTGGCCTTCGATGGCAACTGGGAGGCCATGAGCGGAGACGTCATCTTCGAACCCGAACTCCAGAGATGCATCTGCGTGGACATACGCTATGTGCTCCTGATGCTCGACAAGTTCGGAGGAGCCGGCTACCTGCTTGAAGAGATGAACATAGTGAAATAGGCGAAAACAATGGTAACTAGAGAAGACATACTTCTTGCCCTGCAGGAAGTAAGGCATCCCGGAAGGCAGGACAAGACCGTCGTCGAGCTAGGGATGGTGCATTCCATAGATGTGGACGAGTCGGGAGTGAAAGTGACCCTGGCCTTTCCCAAGCGCCGCGACCCGCTTGCGGAATATCTGATAGGCAGCACCCGGGCATCGCTTGTACGCCATCTGCCGTCGGATGTGAAGTCGAGCGTTGAGACCATCGTGGTCGATGAAGTGGCACCCAAACCCAAGAAGAACATCAACGAGCTCGACATGGACCAGATAGCCGGAGTCAGGCGCATAATAGGCATAGCCTCCGGCAAGGGAGGGGTAGGAAAATCAACGGTCGCCGTAAACCTCGCGTGCGCCCTGGCAAGAGCCGGATACCGGGTGGGCCTTGCCGACGCCGACGTCTACGGGCCGTCCGTACCCACGATGACCGGCACCGAGGGCGCGACTCCCCTCGCGGAAGAGGCGGACGGAAAGGAGCTTATCCTGCCCATAGAGAAATTCGGGGTGAAATGGATGTCCATCGGATATTTCGCCCAGAAGGGGCAGGCCCTGATCTGGCGCGGCCCTATGGCATGCAACGCACTCAAGCAGATGATACTGCAGGTGAAATGGGGAGAGCTGGACTTCCTGCTGATAGACATGCCTCCCGGAACCGGTGACATCCACATCAGCCTGATCCAGGACATCCCCGTGGACGGGGCGGTAATCGTCACCACGCCGCAGACCGTGGCGCTCGCCGACGTGGAGAAGGGCATAAACATGTTCCGCAACGAGAACGTGAACCGCCAGATCTACGGTCTCGTGGAGAACATGGCCTGGTTTACTCCTGCGGAGCATCCTGACGAGAAGTATTTCATCTTCGGAAAGGACGGAGGAGCCAGGCTGGCGGAGCAGTTCGGAGTCGAACTCCTCGGACGCATTCCCCTCGTGCAGGGCATACGCGAAAGCGGAGACCAGGGAGAACCCGCCGCGCTTGGTTCAGGGCCGGACGGGCTCGCCTTCCTCGAACTGGCCGGCAGACTCGCAGAAAAGGCGGCATAGATGGAAGTAAAGGCCAAGAAATCCCTCGGGCAGCATTTTCTGACCGACCTTAGAATCGCCCGCAGAATAGTGGACGCATTGTCCGCCGACGGGCCGAAGGATGTGCTGGAAATCGGCCCCGGAACGGGCGTGCTCACCAGGTATCTGCTCGAAAGGGAGGATATCGACCTGAAGCTTGTGGAACTCGACCATGAAGCGGCGGATTACCTGCTCACCCATTTCCCGGGGATGCAGGGCCGCCTCTATCTGGCGGACTTCCTGAAGCTTGACATGAGGCTGCTGTTCGAGGGGCGATTCAGGATTATCGGCAACCTGCCCTACAATATCTCCTCCCAGATATTCTTCAAGATACTTGACGACAGGGACAGGATTCCCGAGGTGGTGTGCATGATTCAGAAGGAAGTCGCGGACCGCCTCGCGGAACAGCCAGGCAGCCGCACTTACGGCATACTTTCGGTGCTCCTGCAGGCCTGGTACGACATCGAATACATCTGCCCGGTCGAGCCCGGCGCCTTCGCGCCCCCTCCCAAGGTGCGCTCGGCCGTGATAAGGCTCAGGCGTAATTCCAGGACGGAGCTCGGCTGCGACGAGAAGCTTTTCCGCCAGACCGTCAAGACCGCTTTCAACCAGAGGCGCAAGACCCTGCGGAACGCCCTGAAGCCCATACTGCCCGAAGGCTTCGACAGCTCCGACCCGGTGTTCGACCTGAGGGCGGAAAGGCTCTCGGTGGAGGACTTCATCGCTCTGACCCGAATAATTTCCGGCAGATGAAGCTGCTACTGACCGCGCTAGGAACACTTTCCCTGATTCTCGGAACGCTGGGAATCTTCCTTCCCGTGCTGCCCACGACTCCGTTCTACCTGCTCACCGCATGGTGCTATCTCAAGAGCAGCGACAGGCTCTACCGCAAGGTGATGGACAACAGGTACTTCGGCAACATCGTGCGGAACTACTATGAAAAACGGGCGGTCAGCCGTCGGACGAAAGTCATTTCAATATCCACGACGCTGCTGACCATAGGCATATCAATAGCAGTAGTCAACGTTACGTGGATAAGGATTCTGCTCGCCGCCATAGCGCTTGGCGTCACCGTGCACCTTTTGTCGATGAAAAGCTGCGACTGACTGCCGGCACTGCCACGAAGCCTGCGGCAAGCAGCACCACGAGCACGATCGCTATCGAACTTGCGCGCGACACCGCCTCGCCTATGCGGTAGGAAGGCGGGTCGAAGCGCATCACTAGCGTATGCTCGCCGGCGGGCACGACCGCGCTGCGCAGGATGTCTCCCTCCAGTTCAATAGGCAGCTCCTCTCCGGTATCCTCGACCGTAAGAGTCCAGCCGACCGGATAATAAACCTCGCTGAACACCACCTTGCCGCCTTCTGCGGAACTGTATTCGTATCGCAGCTCGTTGGGGGCGTAGGAAGTCAGCTCTATGCTGCCGCCCGCAGCGGAATCAGCAGTTGCACCATCGGCGGATGCCATCGGCGCAAACCAGGCGTTGCCGGCAGCATGTCCATACCTGAGCGCGAGGTCGTCAGCGATTATTATGTAGCGGCAGTTCATCTTCGCGAGACCCTCGAGATAAGGCATGGTCTCCTCCGCCTCCTGCACGGTACCGGCAGCTGAAATCGCGGCGTACAGCTCGCTTATCTCATCCGTCAGCGTATTCTCTATGAATTCCTGATAGCGCTGGAGTTTGGCCGGAGAATATCCGCCTATGTTCTTGTGCCAGTATGAGGGGTGCGAATCGTTGAACACGTTGACCGTCAGGTCGAGCACCCTGTAGGAAAGGTCGGGGTCGGAAAGTATCGCCTCGTCTACCGGCCGCTTGTCGAACTGGCTCTGGAAATTCCGTGGAGTTACGAAGTCTCCGGAATTCAGATACCTCTTGCCTGCGAAGAAGAGGTCGCCGAGAATCAGGATGCAGACGAGAAGGGTCGCGGTGCGGCGGCGCACGAAGGGATCCGCTGCCTTTGTGCCCGGAACGGCCTTCTTCGAAGGAGCCGAAACGCCCCACAGCAGGACAAGGTATGCCGCAAGGACAAGTAACAGGGAACGCAGGGCGTCCGTCACCAGAAGCTGCTTCCTGTCCGCCTGAAGAGCTTCTATCAGGATGTCAGGCTGGCCGGAATCCACGCTTCCGGTAAAACTTCCCGCGAGCGAGGGTACGAGCAGGAACAGCAGGCAGAAACCGCCGCTTATAGCCAGTGCCCAGAAACCCTTCTTCCTGAATCCGGCAGCGAAATCCGCGTCCTTCAATATCCTGTCCAGCGCCAGGAAGCCGAGCAGCGGCAGAGTGAACTGAAGTACGACCAGCGCCATGGAGACGGTCCTGAACTTGTTGTATAGCGGCACATAGTCATAAAACAGCCTGGTGAACCACATGAAATGGCTTCCCAGAGCCAGGAACACGGCCAGCACCGTGCACACTATTATCCACCACTTTTCCTTTCCCCTGTACAGGAAGAGCGCCAGCACGAAGAGAAACACCGTAACGGCACCCATATACATGGGACCCGCGGTGAATGGCTGAGGCCCCCAGTAAAGAGGAAGGGCGTCGGCGAGAGAACGGGCGCCGGGTTGTCCGGCGGATTCCAACAGGGCTATGGTCTCCGACTTGTCGGGATCTACCGAACCCGATGAAGAACCGCCGTTAAAATTGGGTATCATAAGGTTGGGCAGCTCTTCCCAGCCGTAGGACCACGCGGTGGCATAGTCCAGTTCCAGGCCTTTTGTCTCCTTGTTGCCGTCGGCATCGGCGGTGCTGCCGCCGCGCATGGAATAGGGCGTATATTCGAAGGTAGGAAGCAACTTGATGGCGTTGGTGGCTATGCCGGCGCATCCCAGCACGAGCAGCAGGCCTGAAGCGGCGAAGAACCGGCCCAGAAGTCCGCGGCGCTCCTTGCGCCAGAGCAGCCATACGAGCAGCATCAGCGCGTAAAGCAGAATCATTATCGCCAGATAATAGGTTATCTGCGGATGGTTCGCCTTGACCTGGAAGCTCACGAAAAGCGCGAACATCGCCGCGCCGAAAGCGCACCAGGGCAGCCATTTCTTCTTCCCCAGCGCGGCTCTGTAGGTGAACACGAGAGCCGCCAGCACCCAGGGCAGGAAGGCTATGGCCTGCATCTTGGTGTTATGGCCCACCTGTATGATCTGGAAGTTGTATGAACAGAAAGTAACTGCCACCGCGCCGCCGACAGCAAGCAGCGGATGCACTCCGAACGCCAGCATCAGCAGCCAGGCACCCAGCATGGAAATGAACAGATAAGTTGCCGGACGGCGCCCCGTCAGGAGGAAATCATAGATTTTCTGGGTCCAGTCGCCGTCGGTGGCCGCATGTATCGTCGCTGTCGGCATGCCTCCGAACATGGATTCGGTCCAGGCCGTGGGATCATCCGGATGAGAGGCGTTCCAGTCCATCATCTCCTTCGACATCCCCTGCCATCCCGAAATGTCGCTCTGGTTCACAATCTTTCCGTCCAGCACCTGCGGCACGTAGGCGTAGGCGAGCACCAGCATCCCGAGAATGATGCAGAAATAGTAGAGTATCTTCTTTTTCATAACAATTCAACCAGTTTGCCCGTCAGCGCGCGACGGGAGTATCTGCCTATGTTTTCCGGCTTTCCGTGCTTCCCGCAGATGAAGTCGATCAGACCGTCCCTGCGGTCCCAGCCGAACATTTCGCCGGCTCCCGAATCGCGGAGCACCTCAGCCGCAGCTCCGTCCTCCTGACCTATCCCGAGCACCGGCCGGCCGGAGGCGAGGTATTCGAAAATCTTGCCGGGAAGCACCTTCGCATATTCCGGCTCGCGCCTGAGCGGGAGAATCAGCACGTCCGCGCCCAGCTGCTCGGCTACCACCTGCCCGTGCGGCAGATAACCCAGGTCCACAAGCTTGCCACCGAGTCCGCGCGACCGTATCGCGTCAAGCACCTCGGCGTCCGTCTTCCCGGCAAGCCTTATCTGCAGCCTGGCCGCGAATTCCGGGTCGGAACCGCATTTCTCCGCGAGCGCGTCCCAGAGGTTCAGCGGATTGCCGTCGGCGGCGAAAAGCCCGGTATGCACGACGGTGAACCTTCCCTCGTGGCGCACGGGCGTCCTGCCGGCGAAGTCGTCTTCATCGAAGCCGTTGGTTATCAGCTCCACCGGAGTCTCCGTCCGCGCCGCGAAGTCATCCCGCACATACGGAGTCACCGCGATGACCCTGTCGGCCGCATCCAGCACCTGCCGCTCCAGTTCATGATGCCTCCTGTCCGCCGGCTTCCACAGCCCCAGATGCTTATAGTAGAACATTTCCGTCCACGGGTCGCGGAAATCCGCCAGCCACCTGACGCCCAAGGCCTTCTTCAGGCCGAGGCCTATCAGGTGCATGGACTGGGGAGGCCCGGTGGTCACCACGACGTCGACAGGATGCTCGCGCAGATAGCGCTTGAGGAACCTCACCGACGGCCTCACCCAGGAGACCCGGGGGTCCGGAATGAAGAAATTGCCCCTCACGCGGAGAGCCAGCCGCTGCATCGCTGTCTTGCTGCCTCCGCTCACCGGATTGACCTCCGTGCCGCCTTTCTTTCCGGTCAGCCTGTGGTAGATGCCGTAGGGCTCCACAATGCGGGTGCGTATGATTTCGGCGCAAGCCGGTATATCCTCGAGCAGACTTTCATCGTATGCCAGACGTTCGGGGTTCTCCGGAGTGTAGATTACGGGCTGCCAACCGAACTGCGGGAGATATTTGCTGAACTTCACCCAGCGCTGCACCCCCGACCCTCCGGTCGGCGGCCAGTAATAGGTGATTATCAGCAACCGTTTCATACAGTTTTCAAAAATACCTCATAAAATTTATTTCCGCAAGGTTCGGCAAAATTGTAAATTTGCAGGACCATGGCAAAACGCGCAGAAGACACTCCGCTGCTCAAGCAGTATTTCAGCATAAAGGCACAGCATCCCGAAGCTATCCTGCTCTACAGGGTGGGAGACTTCTACGAAACCTATTCGGACGATGCCGTCCTGGCCAGCAAGACACTGGGCATAGTCCTCACCAAGAGGTCCAACGGTGACAAGGGAAGCGTCGAAATGGCAGGATTCCCCCACCACGCCATAGAGACCTATCTCCAAAAACTCGTCAGGGCAGGATACAAGGTGGCCATCTGCGACCAGCTCGAGGATCCGGCGCTGGTCAAGACCAAACTCGTCAAGAGAGGGGTCACGGAAATCCTGACACCCGGCATAGCCTTCGGTGAGAACATGCTTGACCAGAAGGAGCACAACTACCTCGCCGGACTGAACTTCGAAGGCAGACAATGCGGAGCGGCGTTTCTCGACGTCTCCACCGGCACCTTCCAGGTGGCCCAGGGCTCCACGGAATACATTTCCACCCTGCTGTCATCGCTCGGCCCGAAGGAACTCGTAGTCCAGAGGGACATAGCCGGGACGGTGAAGGAGAAGTTCGGAGATTATTATATCACTTCGCTGGACGAATGGGCCTTCGTCTACGATTCGGCTGTGGAAAAGCTGTGCAGCCAGCTTCAGGTAAAGAGCCTGAAGGGTTTCGCCGTAGAACGTTTCCCGCTGGCAATATGCTCGGCAGGCGCGCTGCTCGCATATCTGGAACAGACGCAGCACTCGGGTCTCAGGAACATCTGCTCCATCTCCAGAATAGACGAGGAGAAATTCGTGTGGATGGACCAGTTTACGGTACGCAACCTGGAAATCTTCCAGAGCGCGACCGGCAGGGACGGAGTCTCGCTCGTGGACACCATCGACCGCTGCTGTTCGCCGATGGGCTCGCGCCTGCTGCGTCAGTGGCTCTCGATGCCCATCATGGACATAAAGGAGCTTGACCGCCGCTACGATGTGGTGCAGCACTTCCTGGAGCAGACGGAAAGGCTCTCGGAGCTACAGCTGCATATCAGCGGCACCGGAGACCTGGAACGCACCATTTCGCGCGTGGCCACGGGGAAGATCTTCCCGCGCGAGATGCTCCAGCTCGGACGGTCACTGAGCCGCATGGACCCCATCAGGCAAATCTGCAGCGACAGCGGGGTAGAAGCACTCGACAGGCTCGGAACCGGGATGCGCAACACCGATGGCATCTTCCGCCGCATCACCGGTACGCTTGCCGAGAATCCGGCGGCGCAGATCGGCAAGGGGGACGTGATAGCCTCCGGAATCAGCAGGGAGCTTGACGAACTCAGGGAAATATCCCGGGGCGGCAAGGAATACCTGCTCCAGATGCAGCAGAGGGAGATTGAGAGAACGGGCATCAGCACGCTCAAAATCAGCTACAACAACGTCTTCGGCTACTACATAGAAGTGCGCAACAGCTCCCGCGACAAGGTTCCGCCAGAATGGATACGCAAGCAGACCCTCGTGAACGCCGAACGCTACATCACTCCGGAGATGAAGGAATACGAGGAGAAGATTCTGAACGCCGAAGCCACAATCTACGAGACCGAGAGCCGACTCTATGCCGAGCTGATAGGCGAAGTTCAGCGCTCCATACGCGACATACAGGAGAACTGCAGCATCATAGCCCGGCTCGATGTGCTCCAGAGTTTCGCGCAACAGGCTTCCGACAGGGGCTACTGCCGGCCTGTGATGGACAAGTCAACGGCACTTGAAATCAAGGCGGGCAGGCACCCTGTAATCGAGACCCTGATGTCGCCTGGCGAAGAATATGTACCCAACGACATCAGCATGGACAGCCGGGCCGACCAGATAATCATCCTGACCGGACCCAACATGGCGGGAAAGTCGGCGCTGCTGCGGCAGACCGCCCTGATTGTGCTGATGGCCCAGTGCGGCTCCTTCGTGCCGGCGGCAAGCGCCAGGATAGGCTGGTTCGACAAGATATTCACGCGCGTCGGCGCGACCGACAACATCTCGCGCGGCGAATCCACCTTCATGGTCGAGATGCTGGAGACCTCTATGATTATGCACAACCTCTCGGCGCGTTCGCTCGTGCTGCTCGATGAGATAGGCCGCGGAACCTCGACCTACGACGGAATGTCCATCGCCCGTGCGCTCGTAGAATATATCCACACCTACGGAAAAGGGGCAAAGACCCTGTTCGCCACCCACTACCACGAGCTAAACGACCTCGAGAAGCAGTATCCGAGGGTCAGGAACTACCATATAGCCGTAAAGGAAGAGGGCAGGAACGTGATTTTCCTGCGCAAGCTGGAACCCGGCGGTGTAGCCCACAGCTTCGGAATCCATGTGGCCAGGCTCGCCGGAATGCCCCGTGAGGTCATCGACTCGGCGGAACGCACCCTGCGCGAGCTGGAGACGCGGGAGAAACACATGGGCAGCATGGACGTGGATGAAGACGGAAGCCTCCAGCTCTCCCTGTTCCAGCTGGACGACCCCACGCTCTCGTCAATCCGACGCGAACTCGAGGACGCAGACCTCAACAACATGACCCCTCTGCAGGCTTTCGACCTGCTCCGCAAGATGAAGCAGGAAGTCGGGCTGTAGCAGGCCGGAGCCGAGAGCTATCTTCTCCTCTTATAGACCGCGAATTCGAAGCGTATGCCGCTCTTGCAGTCTGTCAGGGTCTCCGAGCAGGACTCCTCCAGCCATACCGCCATGTCCACCGGAGGGAAGAACGCATCGGCGTCCTCAACCGTGACATGCACGCGTGTAAGATAGAGCCTGTCGGCCTTCTCTATCATCTGCGAGTACACCTTTCCACCGCCAATCACGAAACATTTCCCTTCCTGCTCCGCCGCGCAGCCGTCTCCGCCGGCAGTCAGAACCTTCTCCGCTTCATGCAGCGCCTCCCCGGGCGTCTGCACGCGCACGACCCCTTCCGGAAAATCCTTCCGGCTGTGGCTCAGGACTATGTTCGTGCGTCCCGGAAGCGGCCGCCCGAGCGATTCGAAGGTCGCCCTGCCCATGATTACGGGACAGCCCATGGTCACGCGCTTGAAATACTTCAGGTCTTCGCCGATATGCCACGGCATCTCTCCGCGCACCCCGATGGCCCCGTTGTCGGCAACAGCCGCTATCATGCAAACCGTCATACCGCTACAGGTGCTTTGATGGCCGGCCAGGGGTCGTAGCCCTCCAGCCTGAAATCCTCATACCTGAAATCGAACACGCTTTTCACATCGGGATTCAGGACCATCCTGGGCAACGGTCTGGGTTCCCTGGAAAGCTGCTCGCGGACCTGGTCGAAATGGTTGAGGTAGATGTGGGTATCACCCGTCGTATGAATGAACTCACCCGGCTTCAGGCCGCAGGTCTGTGCAATCATCATGGTCAGCAGGGCGTAGGAGGCGATGTTGAACGGCACTCCGAGAAAGGTGTCGGCGCTGCGCTGGTAGAGCTGGCAGGACAATCTCCCGTCAGCCACATAGAACTGGAACAGGCAGTGGCAGGGAGGCAGGGCCATCCTGTCAACCTCGCCGGGATTCCAGGCGGTGACTATCATCCTGCGCGAATCAGGGTTGTTGCGGACAAGGTCTATCACCTGCGAAAGCTGGTCAATCGTGCGCCCGTCGGGTGCGGGCCAGCTGCGCCACTGATGTCCGTAGACGGGACCGAGGTCGCCGTTCGCATCTGCCCATTCGTCCCAGATGGTGACATTGTGCTCCTGCAGCCAGCGCACGTTGGTATTGCCGCTTATGAACCACAGAAGCTCGTAGATTATCGACTTCAGATGCACCTTCTTGGTGGTCAGCAGAGGGAAGCCGTCCTCCAGGTCGAAGCGCATCTGGTGCCCGAAAATGCTTTTCGTGCCGACACCGGTCCGGTCATGCCCGACCGTGCCGCAGTCCATTATTTCCCGCAGAAGGTCCAGATACTGCTTCATGCCCGGCTGTCCTTTACGCCGAAGGCGAAGATGATGGCTTCATGGAAAGTCTTTCCGGGACGCAGCACCGTGCTCGGGTATTCCGGACGGTTCGGGCTGTCGGGGAAATGCTGGCATTCGAGGGCGACGGCGCAGCGGTCGTGATATATCCTTCCGCGCTTGCCGGCGGGGCATCCGTCTATCTTGTTGCCGGAGTATACCTGTATTCCGGGCTGGGTCGTATAGACCTTGAGCGTCCTTCCGCTCCGCTTCGACCAGAGCTCGGCCGCCTCCTGGAGCTGTCCAGGCATGTATCCGTCAATCACCCAGCATGCATCATAGCCGTTTCCGTACCTGAGTGCCGGGAAATCCTTCTTTATGTCGCGACCTATGGTCTTAGGGGTCAGGAAGTCCATGGGCGTTCCGGCGACCGGCTCGCTCTCTCCGAGCGGCACCAGCGTGGAATCGGTCGGCAGATATTCCGAGGCGTTGAGCCTGAGATAGTGGCGCAGCACGCTGCCTCCGCCGTCGAGGTTGAAATAGCAGTGGTTGGTAAGGTTGAGCACTGTCGGAGCATCGGTCTTCGCGGAGAAGGTCAGCCGCAGCTCGTTCTCCTCGCTCCACTCGTAGCGCGCGACCACCACCAGGTTTCCGGGATAGCCCATCTCCCCGTCGGCCGCCACATACTTGAATTCCACCCCTCCCTTGTGTTTGCGCGATTCCCAGACCTGGTTCTGGAAGCCCTGAGGGCCGCCATGCAGGTGGTTCGGACCGTTGTTCACAGGCAGCTCGTATTCCTTTCCGTCGAGGCTGAACCTTCCACGGGCGATTCTGTTCGCATAGCGTCCGGGGCATTTTCCGGCGCAGGGCTTGTCCGCAAAATAGCTTTCCGCCTTGCCGTAGCCCAGCACCACGTCAGCCAGCCTGCCGCTCCTGTCAGGTACGTTCACGGACACGATGGCCGCCCCGACGCTGCCTACGCTTACGGAAGCTCCGGAAGAATTGGTCATCGTGTACTTGTAGATGGGCCTGCCGTCTTCGGTCCTGCCCCAGAGTTTTCTGCTAATGGACATATCTCAATAGTTGTTGTATCCTGTCAGATTGTCGAAGAACGCGAGCACCTTCTCGAGCGGCGCGTCCTTGTATATAACGCGCTTTTCGCCGTCAAGAAGGTAGATCGAAGGAATCGCCCGCACGAAATACAGCCCTTCATTGTTTATCGCCTGCGCATAGTCGTAGGCGTTTATCCAGTTCTCCGGGTAAATCGGCGCGTATTCACGCCACTTGTCCACCTCCCCGTCGATGTAGATGTTCACTATCGCCAGCGAGCCGTCGGCGATAAGGTCGTCTACGTACGGTCTCGAGCCTATCTCGTCTATTATGCTCCGGCAGTAGTTGCAGCCGGGGTTGCTGAAGAAAAGCATGGTATAGTCAGCATCCACGGCATACAGGGTCGAGCTGCGCCCGGAGAGGTCCCTGAAGCCGAAGTCCGGAACCTTGGAGCCGTAAGGGTTGAGCAGGCATTTCGACAACTCGAACTCATAGCCGGCCCTGCGCAGGTCGTCGGTGAAACGCGACTTCGCCATGCCTTCCACGAAAGGCAGGTAGTAGTCTTCGCTGCGCAGCGGCGAATTGGGGTCATAGAGGTACTTCGAGACGAGTTCGGTCATGCGCAGGTAGACCAGCGATGAAGTGTCGGCGGCCTGTTTCCCTTCGATTTTGGAGAAAAGCCTGGCGACATTCTCCCGGGCAGTGTCCATGGGAAGGCTGTCGAGCAGCATTATGAACGCCGATATGTTCTTCTCCACCTCCTCGTCCGGCACACCAAGCACGTATGCGGAATCCGTCGGCCAGTCGCCTTCGAAGAAGGAATCCCAATAGTGTGCGGTCAGATATTCCTGCCTTTCAAGCATGTCGGTGATCATGCCCGGAGCTTCGGGCAGAGGAAACGGTCTGGTTTTGACCTCGGTCCGCTCATTCGTTCCGCCGCAAGCGACAGATAGCAGAACTACGGCTATGACTGCAAGAATTCTTTTCATTCCACTAAATGCAATGACTTGTAAAGTTAGCCAAAAATATGGTATTTTTGATGAAATTATCGACTGGCATGAAGTTCAGGCTCACGTTGTTGACGACCGCGCTGCTGACGGCTTTTCCGGCGGCGGCCCAGTTCTACACCCTCGGCAGCGAGCCGGCGTCCGTCAGATGGGAATATATCGAGACTCCGACCTACAGGCTCATCTATCCCGACGGGCTTGATTCCCTGGCCTGCGTCTACGCTGCCGAGCTCGAAAGGGCGGCGCTCCTGGTGGGCGGCAGCGCCGGATTCAGCCCCAACCAGAACTTCAGCAGACGGATGCCGGTGGTTCTCCATGCCCACACCGCATACTCCAACGGCATGGTAGGATGGACTCCCAGGCGCATCGAACTAATGACCATGCCCGACCCGGACGACCCAGACCCCACTCCCTGGGAGACCCAGCTCGCCATACACGAATCCCGCCACGCCTCGCAGATGCAATATTCGGCGGCCGGTCCGTTCAGAGGGTGGAGATACATCAGCGGCCAGCTTGCCTCGGGCGCGCTTGCGGCCATCTACTGCGGGCCTGCTTTCTTCGAGGGCGACGCCGTGGTGGCCGAAACCGCACTGAGCGCCGGAGGACGCGGCAGGACGGCGGATTTCCTCGAATATTTCCGCGTGAGCTTCGCCGCCGGCGACTTCCGCGACTACTGGCGCTGGAGATACGGTTCGCAGCGCCACTTCACCCCGGACTACTACCGCATAGGCTACATCACCGCCGCCGGTGTGCGCGCCCTTTACGACGCCCCCGACTTCACCGCACGCTACTTCAGGCGCATAGCGGATCATGGCGGTGTCGCCTTCAACAACTTCGGCAAGACCATTCGCGGGCTCTCCGGGAAAGGGCTGGACGGCGCCTTTACCGAAATCAGCGACAGCCTTGCGGCATTCTGGGCTTCGGACGAGGCGAGGAGAGCTCCCTTCATGCCTTCGCGGCAGCTGACCGATGCCGGCAGGAGGTACACCGAGCTCAACGGACTGACGCTCGCCGACGACCGGATCATTGCCGTCCGCAGCGGCATGACAATCCCCGACCAATTGGTCAGCGTAGGTGAGGAAGGCGATATCGACGTGCTCGGGAACTTCAGCTCAAGCAGCACCGGGCTGGAATATAGCGCGGTCACAGACAGGCTGTACTGGACCGAATACTCCCCCGACCCCCGCTGGGAGATGCGCTCATATTCGAATCTTGTCAGCATGGATTTGTCGGGACGCCGGCGGATGCTGAGCCGGGGACAACGCTATTTCCATCCGGCCGCAGCCGACAAGGAGGCTGTCATAGCCGTAAGCGAATACCCTGTCGGAGGAGGCAGCGCGACCGTGGTGCTGGATGCCCTCGACGGCGAACGTATCAAGGTATTCCGGGCACCTGACGGCCTGCAGGTTCTCGAAGCCTTATGGAACGGGGACGAGCTTTACACCACAGCCCTCTCCGAAGGGGGCTACGGAATATGGAGGCTTCCCGACTTCAAGTGCGTGCTCGGGCCGCAGCATGTCAAAATCAAGCAGCCGTGGGCGCTGGACGGGAAAATCATGTTCACCTCCGACCTCAGCGGCGTCAACGAACTCTATGCGTTCGACCCCACTGACGGCAGCCTGTGCCAGCTCAGCTCCACCCGCTTCGGAGCCGCGGACTTCACCCTCAGCGCAGATGCCGGCACATTATACTACACATCCCTGCTCCCCGAAGGCAGGGTGATATGCGGCACTCCCGTGGATTCGCTGATATGCCGTCCGGCGGATTCAGGCAGCCTGCCGGAATATCCTTTCGTCGGAGAACTGGCGGCCGGAGAAGCGCTGAAGCTTGAGGACGTGTCGGCCGACAGCTGCGAAATATCAGAGCCGCGGCCATATTCCAAGCTCGCACATCTGATACGGGTGCATTCCTGGCTTCCGCTCTACGTCGACTACGATGCCGTGAGCAGCCTCAGCCTTTCGTCCATCAGTTCTTCAGCGGGACTCGGAGCCACCGTCTTCTTCCAGAACGACCTCGGTGACGCATGGGGTTCGGCGGCCTACCGTGCGGCATACGGCACTTCGGGCGGATGGAGGCACAGCGGACATCTGAACTTCAACTGGTCGGGGTGGTATCCGGTAATCGAAGCGAAGCTGCATTTCAACGAAAGGGCCGCCATGAGCTACCGCGAACTTCCGGATGAAAACGGGAATCCCACCCTCCGCAGCACCGCATCCGCGCTTCCGCTGCTGACAGCCAGCCTCAACGTCTACGTGCCCCTTTCATTCTCGCGCGGGGGCTGGAACGCGGGAATCATCCCTCAAGTCAGCATCGCCGCGACCAACGACCACCACTACGACAGCGAAGGCCTTCCGCACTACCTCTCCAGGGCCACTGCCGCCCTGCGCGGCTATCTGACCGAGGCCGTGCCCGAATCGCGGATTTACCCCCGCTGGGGCTTCGGAGCCGAACTGGGCCTCAACGGCAGACCAGAAGTCCTGTCGTTGTTCTGCCCCAACTTCTACTCCTACCTCTACGGCTATGTTCCCGGCATCTGGCAGACCCACGGGCTGAAGCTGACCGCGATGTATGAAAAGCGTTTCGACACCGGCAGCTATTGCGAGGCTTTCGCGGTAACGGCCCCCAGAGGCTTCGACATGGGCTCCAGCACCGCCCTTTCAGCATATCCCGACAAGCTGAAGCTGACAGCCGACTATGCCATGCCGCTGCTTCCGCTCGACTGGTCGGGTCTCTGTCCGGTGGCCTACGTGAAGAACTTCGAACTCACCCTCCACGGCGACCTGAGCCTTGCCGGCGACTGGGCAGCGCCGTCTTCCGATTCCGGCGGAATCTCCACAGGCAGCCTCTACAGCATCGGGGCCGATTTCAGCGTCCGGCTCGGCAACCTTCTCTGGATCCCCTTCGACACCCGCATAGGCCTGTCCTGGAACTACAAGGGCGGCAGTCTCTTCGACTCCCTCCGGTCCGCCGGCTTCGAAAACTCCCGCCACAGCGTGAATCTGATTCTCAGCGTGGACCTGTAGGCATCCTGCAACCCTGTTGCAAACTTTCATGAAACACGGCGGTCGCAACAGAGTTGCGCGGCCGCAGGGCTAACTTTGCGTATGTCATAAAAACAAGGAATCATGGCAGAACACAATCATGGACATACGCACGGACACGGCGGAATGAAAGGCAGAATCATCCTCATAGCCGTTACGGCCCTGCTTCTCATAGCTGCAGTGCTGATTGAGAAATACTGCTCCCTCGCAATATGGCAGCTGCTTCTCGTATATCTGGTACCCTACCTTCTGATAGGCTGCGACACCCTCAAGGAAGCCGCCCGGGGCATCGTCAGGGGAGACATATTCAACGAACATTTCCTGATGTCCGTCGCCACCATAGGAGCCCTCTGCATAGGTTTCCTTCCCGGAGCCGAGACGGAGTTCCCGGAAGCCGTATTCGTGATGCTCTTCTTCCAGGTCGGCGAACTCTTCGAGAGCTACGCCGAAGGCAGGAGCCGCGAAAGCATCTCCCATCTGATGGACATACGCCCCGACACCGCCAACGTCGAGCGCGACGGGAAGCTTATCAGCGTTTCCCCCGAAGAGGTGAAGGTAGGCGAGACCATCGTCATACGTCCGGGCGAGAAAGTTCCTCTCGACGGCGTGGTAACAGAAGGCTCCAGCACGCTCAACACCCTGGCGCTTACCGGAGAAAGCCTGCCTCGCGACGTGGCGGAGGACGACGAAGTCATTTCCGGATGCATCAACATCAGCGGCGCCATCCGCGTGCGGACCACCAGAAGCTTCGGGCAGAGCACGGTATCCAAAATCATCGCCCTCGTCGAAAGCGCCGACGAAAAGAAATCCAGGAGCGAATCGTTCATCAGCAGATTCGCCCGCATATACACTCCAATAGTGGTCATCGCGGCGGTGCTGCTGGCATTCGTGCCTCCGATATTCGCCGAAGCCGGATTCTCCGGAGCCTTTCCGGTCTGGCTGCAGCGCGCGCTGATATTCCTCGTAGTCTCCTGCCCCTGCGCCCTCGTAATCAGCGTCCCGCTCACCTTCTTCGGAGGCATAGGCGGAGCTTCGCGCAAGGGCATACTCATCAAGGGCAGCGGCTACATGGACACCCTCGCCAAGGTCGGAACCGTGGTCTTCGACAAGACGGGAACGCTGACACGCGGGGAATTCGCTGTCGAGGCGGTGCATCCCGAGGACTTCAACGGGAACGAACTGCTGCACCTCGCGGCCCACGTGGAGCATTATTCCACCCACCCTATAGGAGAAGCCCTGCGCGCGGCTTTCCCGAACGAGGCAACCGACGGATGCAGAATCAGCGATGTCGAGGAAATCGCCGGCCACGGCATACGTGCGAAGGTCGAAGGCCGCAGCGTCTGCGTAGGAAACTCGAAGATGATGGACAGCATCGGCGCAAAGTGGCATGACTGCCACCGCCCGGGCACCATAATCCACGTCGCCGTGGACGGAAAATATGCCGGCCACATCGTAATCAACGACCGCATCAAGGACGACAGCGCCTCCGCAATCGCCGCCCTGAAGAAACTCGGAGTCAGGAACACGGTAATGCTTACCGGAGACCGGAAGGAAGTCGCACGCGACGTCGCGGAGAAGCTGGGAATCGACACTTTCCAGGCCGAACTGCTGCCGGCCGGCAAGGTTGAACATGTGGAGCGGCTGCTCGCCTCGAAACCGGAGGACAGGAGCCTCGCGTTCGTGGGCGACGGAATCAACGACGCCCCTGTGCTGAAACGAGCAGACGTGGGAATAGCCATGGGCGGGATGGGAAGCGATGCCGCCATCGAAGCCGCCGACGTGGTGCTGATGAATGACGAGCCCTCGAAAATCGCCACGGCGATAGCCGTTTCCCGCAGGACGATACGCATTGCCCGCCAGAACGTATGGTTCGCCATAGGCGTGAAGATGGCCGTGCTCGCTCTCGCGACGGTCGGGCTGGGAAGCATGTGGATGGCCGTGTTCGCCGACGTAGGAGTCACCGTGCTCGCCGTATTCAACGCCATGCGGGCCCTGCGTTGCTAATTATTAAAATTTATTATCTTTGCCAAGTTTAAAACCATAAACCTGACATCGATAAAAAGATGGGAAAAAAGACAAGTTCCTGGGCGCAGCTCTGGAGGACAGAAGACTGGCTCGCCGTATGGATAGGCTTCATAGTCATCGCATTGGGATGCATATCTGTATTGACCGGAGCCTTCGACTTCTCCGCGTTCAACTTCAAGACCTGGGGTTGGGGTGAGGCCGCTGCGGCCGATGTGACGCCATTGGGAGTGCAGATGAGCTCCCCTTCTTTCTGGACCAGGCTGCTGCTTACATTCGCAGTTCTCGGAATACTCTTCACCGCCGGGGCAAGGCTTCTCGGCGAAAAGGCGAAAAAATATTTCCCCGCCTTCGTAGGCGTGTTCGTCCTTGCGGTAATAGTCAGGCTCATCAGCGCCGAATTCACGCTCAACCGCTATCTGGAATGGGCTTTCTGGGCCCTTATCGTCGGACTGCTGGTGTCCAACACGGTCGGTGTGCCCAAATGGCTCAGGCCCGCAGTAAAGACCGAGTTCTACATCAAGACGGGTCTGGTGGTGATGGGCTTCTCCGTGCTGTTCTCCAACATCGCCAAGTTCGGCCTCTACGGACTCGGAATCTCCTGGATTGTCTGCCCCATCTGCATAATCTTCATGTGGTGGTTCGGAACCAAGGTGCTCAAAATCAAGAACAGGCCCCTTGTCATCACCCTCGCTTCGGCCACCAGCGTATGCGGAACGTCCGCAGCCATCGCCACCGGAGCCGCAGCCAACTGCAAGAAGACCGACCTCACAGTGGCAGTGTCAATCTCCATAATCTTCACGGTGATCATGATGGTGGCCATGCCTCCCATCATTGAAGCCGTAGGCATGTCCCCCATCATGGGTGGAGCGCTGATCGGAGGTACCGTGGACAGCACCGGCGCCGTAGTGGTGGCGGGAACCGCCCTCGGAGAGGAGGCCCAGACCGCAGCCGTGCTCGTGAAGTCAATCCAGAACATCCTGATAGGATTCGTCGCCTTCTTCGTGTCCCTGTTCTTCGCCACGCGCGTGGAACCCTCCGAGTCCGGCTCAATCGAGAAGGTCGGAGCGATTGAAATATGGAGGCGCTTCCCCAAGTTCATCCTCGGCTTCTTCGCCGCTTCGCTGATAGCCTCGTTCATCATCCAGCCCGTGTTCGGAGGAGACCAGGTCTCAGCCATCAACAAGGTTCTCGACCAGTACAAGAACTGGGCGTTCGTGCTTGCGTTCGTGAGCATAGGACTCGACACCAACTTCAAGGAAATCATAAGCCAGCTCCACGGCGGAAAGGTGGTATGGCTCTATATCGTAGGCCAGCTGTTCAACATAGTGCTGACCATGGCGATGGTATGGCTGCTGCTGTCCGGCGTGCTGTTCCCCGTTCCCACCCTTGACTAGCAAAAAGAAACATATTTCCGGCTGGGCGTTGTCGAGCATCGTAGTATGCGCGGCAGCGCTCGTGGCCGTTATATACATAATGGCCAACGGGCTCGGACTCCAGGAAGGCCTGGACTTCGGAGCCGGAGCCTACTATTACGCCGACATTCCCGATTTCGAGAAGTATCTGGCGTGGGATGCGTTCAAGACCTCGCTCCCCTATCTGCTCTATCTGTCCATATTCCTGATATGGGGGTTCTGCGTATATAAAATCTGGGTATGGGTGGACAAAAGGAAAAAGTAGTCTGCCGCAGCTGCGGAAAGGCTCACGAGATAGACTTCACCGGCAGCGTGGACGTATCGGCCAGCCCCGAACTCAAGCAGAAGGTCAAGAGCGGGGAGATGTTCCTGTGGACCTGTCCGGAATGCGGAAGCGCCAATCTGCTCGGCTTTCCCTTTCTCTACCACGACCCTGACGAGAAGCTCATGATTCTGCTCACCACGGCCTCCATACGTTCCGAAGGACTTCCCGACGGCTACACCGGACGCATCGTGCACAGCGTGGGCGAACTGATCGAGAAAATCAACATCTTCGACTCCGGACTCGACGACGTGGTCATCGAGATGTGCAAGTACGTGACCCGCCACGAGCTGGGGAAGGACGTTCCGCTGAAGTTCTTCAAGCTCGACGGCGCCGATTCAGAGATGACCTTCACCTATCCGGAGGACGGACAGATGCAGATGGTCGAAGTCGGTTTCAAGGTCTATGGGGACTGCGCGGGAATTGTGAACCGCAACCCCCTGATGAAGGAAGCCGCACAGGGCCTGGTGGCCGTGGACAGCGGGTGGCTTTCAAGATTCCTCGCCTGAGGCGTCATTCCAGTCTTCTGGCCCCGTCGGATATCACCACGTCATATACCTTGGGCTCATGGCCGAACCTTGACGCGAACTGCAGCTTCGCGGCGTCCACGAAGGCTTCGTAGAGTTCGTCCCTGACGAGGTTCACCGTACAGCCTCCGAAACCTCCGCCCATGACCCTGGAACCCGTCACGTCCATCTTTCTGGCGAGCCTGTTCAGGAAATCAAGCTCTTCGCAGCTGACCCCGTACAGGCGGCTCAGGCCGAAATGCGTCTGGTACATCATCTCGCCCACCGTCTCATAATCTCCCCTCTCCAGCGCATCGCACACATCGAGCACCCTCTGGACCTCCCCAATCACATATTCCGCGCGCAGGAAATCCTCTCCTGAAATCTCCCCTCTGACCTCTTCCAGCCACAGCCTTTTCGCGTCACTGAGGAACTCGGCTTCGGGATGCCTTGCGCGTATCGCCGCAGCGGCATTCTCGCAGGAGCGGCGCCTGTCGTTGTAGGCCGACGAGGCAAGCTCATGCTTCACGCACGAATCCAGCAGAACCAGCCTGTATCCTTCAGGCTTGAACGGATAGTATCTGTGCTCCAAAGTCTTGCAATTGAGAAGCATCAGACTCCCCTTCCTTCCGAAGCAGGAGGCGAACTGGTCCATAATCCCGCAGTTGACTCCGCAGTAGTTGTGCTCCGTCGACTGGCCGATGCGGGCGAGCTCGAACCTGTCGAAACCGTTGCCCATGAGTTCGTTGAGCGCAAACGCGAAACAGCTCTCCAATGCGGCTGAAGAAGAAAGACCGGCCCCGAGGGGGACGTCGCCCGCAAATGCGGCATCGAAACCTTCAACCCTTCCTCCCCTCTTGAGGGTTTCGCGGCATACTCCGAAAATATATCTCGCCCAAGCCCGCCCCGGCATATCCTCTTCGCCGAGGCCGAACTCGGAGGCTTCGCCGTAGTCAAGGGACCAGAGCCTGACCCTGTCCGTCCCGTTCAGCCTAATCCTCGCGGCGATGCCCTTGTCTATGGCTCCCGGAAAGACATATCCTCCGTTATAGTCGGTATGTTCACCTATCAGGTTGATGCGTCCCGGAGCGGCATAGAGGGCTCCTCCCTGACCGTAGCGTTCCGAGAATTCAGAATTGATTCTTTCAATCATGTCCATAATCATGCGGTTTTTGAATACGACCTTTGAATTTACCAAATAATCGGTATCCGTCAAAGCGGCGACAGCGATACTTCCAGAACTATAGGCAGGTGGTCGCTTATTCCTCCCTCGTAGCGCGGGCCCGTGAAGCAGCGCCGGGGCTTCATGCCGCCGAAAGCCTTGTCCGGAACCAGCAGGAGCGGACTGACGAACACCTTTTCGTCCACTTCCAGCGCGCCGAAGCTGAAATGGCCGTCTATCTTCTCCCAACGTCCGTTGTATTTGAGCGTTCCGGAGCCCTCGGAAGGCCACAATTCGTCATTGAAGTCTCCCACCGCAAGAACCCTCCGGCGACCGGCAGAACGCAGGGAATCGGCTATTCCGAGCATCCTTCCCATCGCCGCCTCGCGCCGGTCGGACTTTCCGCCTATCCTGGACGGATGATGGTTCACCAGAACCGTTATGCCTCCGAATTCCGCCACGACTATATCCCTGGTCGCCATCACGGCTCCCGAACTGTCGTAGACGTGCTTCGGATAGCTGTCGAGCAGCTCCAGGACGGACTTGCGATAGATGAGTCCGCAGTCTATTCCGCGATGGTCGGGAGACTCGAAATGCACGACCGAGTAGCCCAGCTTGCGGAGCAGGGTCGAGGACACCAGGCTGTGCAGCACGAAAGAGTTCTCTATTTCCGCGAAAGCGGCAATGTCGGGAAGGCGCCCGTACCCGTCGGCGATGAGCATCAGGGTCTTCGCCACGGCATCGCATTTGGCGTAGAAGCGTCCGCGCGTCCAGAATTGAGGGGCGGCTTCGGAGCGGTAGTCGAAGAAATTCTCCAGATTCCAGAACACGGCCAGCAGGGAATCCTGTCCGGCCGCAGGCACCGCCGCCAGCAGCAGTGCAAGAAGTCTTGTCATAGTTCGTCTCATGGGCGTGAATATAGCGAATTCTTTGTAAATTTGCCGTCCCTAAAAACAATACAAGATGTCTCTGAAATGTGGAATAGTAGGATTGCCCAATGTAGGCAAGTCTACGCTTTTCAACTGCATAAGTTCAGGAAAGGCCCAGAGCGCCAATTTCCCTTTCTGCACCATCGAACCCAACCTCGGTTCGACCAACGTGCCCGACAGAAGGCTGGACACCCTGTCCGAAATCTGCAAGCCGCAGAGGACGATTCCCGCCACCGTGGACATAGTCGACATAGCCGGACTCGTGAAAGGCGCAAGCCATGGCGAAGGCCTTGGAAACCAGTTCCTGGCGAACATACGCGAATGCGACGCGATACTCCATGTCCTGCGCTGTTTCGATGACGACAACGTGGTACATGTCGACGGTACGGTGGACCCTGTCAGGGACAAGGAAGTCGTTGACCTCGAACTGCAGATAAAGGACCTTGAAACCATAGAATCGAGGCTCGTGAAGGCCGACAAGGCCGGCAAGGCGGGGGACAAGGAGGCGAAAAAGCTGGCCGAGCTATTGTACCGCTACAAGGAGGCCCTTGAAAAGGGCAAGTCATGCCGGACCGTGATACCGGCAAATGAAGAGGAAGCCGCAATGGCAAGGGACCTCTTCCTGCTCACCAACAAGCCGGTAATGTACGTCTGCAATGTCGATGACGCCTCCGCCGCGAACGGAAACGCATACGTGGAAGCCGTAAGAAAGGCCGTGACCGACGAGAATGCCGAAATTCTCGTAATCTCGGCAAGGACGGAAGCCGAAATCGCCGAACTCGAGGACTATGACGACCGTGAGGCCTTCCTCGCCGAGATGGGGCTCGAAGAGTCCGGAGCTGTGCGTCTGATACAGGGAGCCTACCACCTTCTCGGGCTCCAGACCTTCTTCACGGCGGGAGCGGACGAATGCAGGGCATGGACTATCCATGTCGGCGACAAGGCTCCGAAAGCCGCAGGAGTGATACATTCCGACTTCGAGAAGGGATTCATACGTGCGGAAGTCATCAAATACGAAGATTTCGTCAAGTACAGGACGGAAGCCGCGGTCCGCGCCGCCGGAAAGATGGGCATCGAAGGCAAGGACTATGTGGTCCAGGACGGCGACATCATGCACTTCCTGTTCAACGTATAGAAGACCATGGGATACGAAGCATACGACAAATACGCCGCTCAGTACGACGCCTGGTTCATAAAGAACGGAAACGTACTGGAAACCGAAGCCACGCTCGTGGCCAGGACGCTGAAGGACGCTGGAAAGGTGCTGTCGATAGGATGCGGCAGCGGACTGTTCGAGATGCTCCTGAAGAAACACTGGGGCATAATGGTCACCGACGGGATAGAACCTTCGGTCAGCATGGCTGAAATAGCCCGCAAGCGCGGAATGGACATAACCATAGGCACGGCCGAGGAGGTCGGCGCACACGAGCTGGACGGACAGTACGACACCCTGCTCTTCAACGGCTGCCCCTGCTATATCAACGACCTCGGGAAGGCGTTTGCCAACACTTCCAGATTCCTCAGGAAAGGAGGCAGGGCGATAGTCATAGACATTCCCAAGGAAAGTTCCTACGCGCTTCTCTACAACCTCGCGAAGGCCCTCGGAACCTGGGACCATCCAATGCTGCACGGAGTCTGCCCTCCCAACCCCTACCCCATAGAATTCGTTTCCATGGCCAACTGGAGAACCACGGCCGAGAAGCTGGAATACCTGGAAAAGGCGGGATATTCGGATTTCTCGTTCATGCAGACTCTCACGCGCGTTCCGCTCCATACCGACACTTCCGTCGAAGAACCCTCCGAGGGCTGCGACAGGGGAAGCTACGTGGCAATAACGGCGACCCTGACAAGATAACTTGCCGGACACGATACGAAAAAAGGCGGCCTGGAAAGGTCGCCTTTTTTCGGAACCGGGCCTGTCCTAGAAGAACCTGGCCCTGTTGTCCACTACATCATCGTAGTCAGCCATTACCGAAAGTATGAGCTGGGATGAATACTGGGCTTTCTGCGCAGCAAGGTTCCTTGCGTCATCCTCGGTATAGAAAGAGCCTGTCTGCCTGTTGGAAACGTTCAGCACATACACTCCCATGGTTCCGGCAACGGGGCCGCAGAGAGTTCCTTCGGGAGCCGACTGGGCGGCGCCGAGAAGTGCAGGGTCGGTGCTGGTGGAAGCGAGCGAAAGACCTTCGCTGCGCTCAACCTCCACTCCGAGAACCTTGGCGGCATCCTCGATGCTTGTGATTCCTTCGAGCTTGCCCTTCACCTCGGCGAGAGTCTTCTCCTGGAGCTTCTGGGTATAGAGCCTCTGCTCAATCATCGAAGCCACGTCGGATACAGGAGCATAACCCTCCTTGTTGATCTTCTTCACTGTTGCGATGAAGAAATAGTTGTTGTTGACGGTTATGATTTCGGAAGCCTTTCCGGCCTTGGCGTCGAAAGCCCACCTTGTCACTTCCTTGGCGTTGTCAATGGCGCCGTAGCTTGAAGTGGCCTCGGTGATGGTGAGGGAATGAGAGTATACCTTGGTGGAATCCACAGCCTTCCTGTAGCCGTCGTAAGATCCTCCGGCAAGGGTTGAGAAGGTGTTGGCCTGCGCATAATACTCATTGAAGGTGTCCCTGCCGGCTATGGCGGTCTTCTCAAGCAGCGCCACCTGCTTCTTGAGCACGGGCCTGGTCCTTTCGGTGACGAGCACAACATGGCTGCCGTACTGCGTGTTGAGCACGAAGGGACGGTCCACGCGGGCCTCTATTACCGACTCGAAGCCGGGAATCATATAGCTCTGGGTCATCCAGCCTATGCTTCCGAGCTCTCCGTCGGCGGCGCTGGACTGGTCAGCAGAATAGATGGCGGCGAGATTTGAGAAGTTACCTCCCCTGTTGAGCACGCCCACAAGGCTGTCGGCCACATGCTCGGCTCCCTCACCCTGAATGAGGATGTGCTTTACGAACACTGAGTCGGGAAGCATCTTGCTGTCGAGCTCGCGGGCTGCGATGAATGTGTCACCGGACTTGATTATGGGGGTGATGTCCTCTCCGTCCTCGAAGATATACCTGTTGATGTCCCTGTTCACGGTGTTGAGGTCACCGGCCTTGTACCAGTACTCGGAAAGGGGCTCGTCGGAATTCCTGAGGAGGAAGGCCCTCATGTTGTCGGTGGTCTTGAACTCCTCGTAGGCCGCATCCATCTCGTCGCTGGTGGCGAGCACGTCAGCCTCCGAAGGCTCCACCTCATATACCACATACTCTATCTCGCGGCTTGCGCGCTGCTTGAAGAATTCCTTGTGGCTGTCGTAATAGCTCTTTATCTCGGCATCGCTGACGGTAACGCTGCTGTCCCTGACTACGGGATACATTGTCAGGCAGTAGTCCACGTCTGCCGTGGTGTTGTTGAAGTTGAGATCCTCGGCGAGCTGGAGGGCGTTCTCATAGTTTCCGGCGGAGAACAGCGCATTGTACTTCTGGTAGTACTGCTGCGTGTTGATGCCGTTCTGCAGGAAATTCCAGTAGAGCCTCAGGCGGCCGCTCTGGTCCTGGTTGACATTCGCGATGAATGCGTTCAGATTGTCGAGCGAGAAATTGCCGGACTCGTCAAGGAATACGGGATTCTGCGACATTACAGGAGAAATGTTCTCGCCTGAGACGAGGTCCACCAGCTCGGCCTCCCCCACCTGGATACCCGCGCTCTGGGCGTTGGGGATGAACATGTACTTGTCCACCAGCTCCTGCCATGCGGAATTCCTTATCTGCTCCTGCATCTGTTCGCTCTGCGCTGAAGAACCTGTCAGAAGTTCGTTTACGGCCGTGTATTTGTCGATTTCAGACTGGAACTCGTTGTAGGAAATCCTCTTGCCGTCTATTTTTCCGACATCGTACTTTGAAGACATCGAATTCAGGGCGGACTCCAGGGTTCCGGGGTCGATAATGAACGAAAGGAGGGCCAACGCGATTATCACGGATATCACGATACCGAACTTTACGCGTATTTTCTCAAGTAACGCCATATTGTCTTTAAAATTTTAAAATTTCAAACAAGACTGCGAATTTAACTATTTTTTCGGAAAAGGCCCAATAAAATTCACAGAATCAATGATTACCGCAGTGGTATCCTGAACCGTCACCACATATCCGTCGAAAGGATTGAAAAGCTTTGCGTTGCGCATGTGGTCGTCGGAACGCATTCCGTAGCCCTGGGCGAAGCCGTCCGGAGAATACATCTTGACATAGCAGTCCGTATAGACCTCCTCCTTGGTCTGGTCCCAATATAGCGTGTCGGTCTCCATCGTCTCCTGTTTGATGACGTTGTGGAGTATCACGTTGCCGAAGGCCTCCCAGACCTCATCCTCCTTGTCGGAAGAGGCCTTGGGGACTATGTGCCTCGCGTTGTCGGCTATTATGACCGACTCCAGAAGGCCGTCTTCGGTATAGGCGAACACAGATATGCCCCGGGGGAATTCGTCCCTGCTTTCATCCTCAGCGTCATAATGCTCCATGACCGGAGCCTCAAGGCGCATCTCCACGGAACCGTTCTTGGTCTGCACGGCGAACATGTCGTCTATGACCTGCATCGGCGTGCTCGACAGATCCAGTTTCTCGGCCTCCCCTATTCCACGGTCGCAAGAAAGCAGAATACTGGCAATCACGAAAGTGACTGCCAGTATCCCTGAATTATTTCGAATTCCGTTCAAATCCTACTTGTTGGTGCGGACTGTGGTGTTGGCCCTCATACCGTTGCAGATTACGGTGTATGACTGGCCGTCGGTCAGGTCGTACATGAAGGCCTCGGCAGCCTCGGGGAAGTATACGCTGTACTGTCCGATGTACCTGTCAGCCTCCTCTGCAAGCGAAGGATCGGCCTGCTTCGCCTTGTACATATAGTCGCAGGCAACCCAGTAGGGAGCGCGCTTGGAGATTTCGTCGGTACCGCATACTGAAGCGCCCCAGATGTTGCCGATGAGGAAGTAGGCCTTTCCCTTGAGTTCCTCGGAAGTCTCGGCAGCAATGTTGGCAGCCTCGAAAGCACGTGCGTTCTGGCCGTTCTTGAAGCAGAATACGGCAAGCTCGTACTCCCACTCGGCGTCGGTGGCAGCGTCTGAATCCTCAGCGGCGATGGCGGTCTCCATATAGCGTACGGCCTCCTCGATATTGCCCCTGTCGCCATGGAGCTTGAAGAGGTAATATGCTGAATTTGCGGAAGGATCGAGGTTGTTCATGGTGGTCACGGCCCTCAGGTAGAGGTCGTTGTCGGTGCAGCCCTCGGTGAGGGTCATCGTGGACACGATGCTGGAGGCGAGTTCGAGATTGTTGGGATCCGCGTCAAGCCTGGGGGTATAGAGTTCGATAAGGTTGTCGCAGCTGGCCACCTTGCTTCCGGCGAAGAGGCTTCCCATATCGGTCTTCACGTTCTCGTTGAGCTCCTTCTCCGCATCATTTTCGGCAGGGATGTTTTCTATGAGGTCGGCGTTCCTCTGATATACGGAGATGACGGTCTCGGCGTCGATAGAACCTTCCTGATAGAGGTTGATGGCAGCCTGGAGATCGAACAGGAGCAGGTTGGGCCTGGTGTTCTCCTTGTTGGAGAGGATGATTTCCTCAAAGCCGTCGAACTGCTTGCGGAAGTCGTCCTTCACGAAGTTGGCGATATCGATTCCCTTGTTGTTGCGCGCGGTCACGGCATATTTGGGATAGTATTCGGCCCTTGTGTCATGCAGGGTGAGAAGGGTGTCGATGAGAGCATTCCTGTACTCAGGGTTGTTCTGGTTCTGGTTTATCAGCCTGCGCACGAGGGAAGCGCCCTCGATGAGCATGTTCTGGCTGGCTGTGGCAGGGCAGAGCTCGTAGGCCTTCCTCCAGTTGGGAGTGGCCTCCTCGTAAGCCTTCTGCTTGTAGTACTCCTTGTAGTAGGAGAGATACTTGATGCATTCTGCGCTGTCAGGACCCCATTTTCCCTGGGCGAACACATCAGAACTGCCGATCATCACAGCGGCGAGCGTTACAATTACTAGGGTTAATTTTCTCATATTTTAAAAAATGGTTATTGATTATTCATACTGAGGCTTCTGGAACCAGATGTCAAATATATTAATTCCTATTGAAAAATTGATATACCTTTCCCTTGTAAGATTTCCGGTAAGCGAAGCGCGCTGCCCAAGCTCCATGCCCACCGTCAGTCCGTTGTACCACCGGAACACGGGTAAAGTGGCTCCCAAAGTGATTCCCATCGAGGCTATGTCGTGTCCGCTCAAGGCATAGTATTCCTTCTTGTAATAGGCTCCGGCACGGTATGCCACGCGGTTCATGTAATACCTGATGTCAGTCAGATTGGGGATGTATTCGAAACCGAGCCTGTATGCCTCCGTGGTGGAAGTGCTGAAAGGTATGGAAGACAGGTTGTAGCCGCTGATGTTCTCCATTCCAGAATTTCTCCAGTCGGAACGCGTATAGTTGAATTCCACGAGCCATTTGTTTGCCTTCTTCAGCGATATTCCGACCCCTATCTCACCGGCAAGTGCGGCATGTTTAGTTATTCCGAGGGTGTCATTCCTGTAGGAGAGGGTGTCCGTGGTGACGGAACCCACCGACATTCTGCCATTCTCGTAATATCCGCGCAGCTTGGCTCCGGTCGTGTAGGTGGCTCCGACCACCATGCTGACATCATCTCCGAAAGGCTGCTCGTACTGCAGTCCGAACCTGCCTCCTATTCCATTGAGCTGCAATACGTTCTTGTTGGATATCGAACTATATGAGGAGTCAGAGAAACTTGTGGTGAAGCTCTTTGTGATGTTTCCGAAATAATAGTCCAATTCGGCTCCCAGAGAAATCCTCTTGAGGAAGGTGACTCCTGCTGCAGCGAACAGCTTGTACATGCTTCCTATTCCGTCTGCCGAATAGAATATGTCTCCCGCAGTTCCGACAAGATCCGGATCGGTGTACCTGCCTCCGAATTCGAATCCTGTATTGCTATAGGGGACTATTCCCAGCATCATCGCGGAAGCCCTCTGAATGGGGAAGGAAATCACCACGTCGTTGACGTTCACCACATTGTTGGCCGAAAGGGCATCACCCTGGCGGAAAATCTTGTTGTTGACGTTCATCGAGAAGCTGGCCATGAACGAAAGGGAATCCCTTGCGGTGACTGCGGCCGGGTTCATGATGTTCAGATATCTGTTGTTCCTTCCGGCTATTCCCACTCCACCCATGGACTTGTTGTAGGCCGAACCTTGTACTGCAAGGTCTCCGACTCCGAATATGGAATAAGGTGAATAACCGCCGTAAGCCTCCTGCGCGGAGGCAATACTGATGCTGCCGAGCAGCAATATTATGGAAACTAAGACTTTACTCGATATTCTTCTTGACATATTCGTCAGTTATCAGGGCAAGGCCCATCAGTTCAAGATTACAAACCACAAAGATGGAGTTTTTCATCTTCTTGGCAAAATAAATGGCGTCACCGCCGGTAAATATCACGATATTTTCCGGTTTTTGACGAATGTAGCCCTCCGTTTCAAACATTATGCCTAAAATCACTCCGCTTTCTATCGAAGCGGCGAGCGAATTTCCTTCGGGAAGAACCTTTTCCGGAGTGTCCACGAGCGGCAGCGCCTTGGAATAGCGGTTCAGGGACTTGAACCTGGTACGGCAGCCAGGAGATATGTTCCCACCCATATACCTTCCGTCGGAATTAAGGAAATCGACGGTAAGAGTCGTTCCGAAGTCGAATACCGTGCATGGCTTGTCCTTGAAAAGGAACCTCGCCGCTATCAGGCCTGCGGCCCTGTCATACGAAAGATATTCGGGGAAGTCGTATTTCAGCAGATATCCGGTATGCGCCCTGTCGAGTATTATCAGATGGCTGCATTCCTTCCTCAACGCTGCCTGGTCACTTTCGGATATTTCGTATACCGACGCTATGGTGAGCACTTCGGGCTTCTCCTTCTCGGTTATGGAAAGCAGATAGTCCAGCATCTTCTCACCCTGATAGCGGAAAGTCTTGCCGAGAGTCATCCCGTCCGTCCATGCCGCCTTCAGGGCCGTATTGCCGGTCAATACCAGAAGATTTGCCATCCGTCCAAAAGTTACAAGCCTACAAAGTTATAAAATATTTACTTCAATTTGCCCAATATCCCGTATGCCTGTTTCAACGAAAGCACATTTCTGCTCAATATCTTGAGTTTGGTCTCGTTCTGCTTCAGCTCTATGATGCCCTGGTTCGCCGCAATCTTCTCCATTACGGAAGCGAAAGCCCGGGACTTATAATAGGGGGACATGGGATTGGAGACGAAGAAGGCTATCAGAAGTCCGTTCTTCACTATTATCTTCTCGAATCCTATTACGGCCCCGGCGTTCCTTATCTTCACCACGTAGAAAAGATTCTCCAGTTCCTCCGGAAGCTTGCCGAACCTGTCCGCCATACGCTTCGCGTAATTGTCTATTTCCTTGTCGGAATTCATCGAGTCGATTGCACGGTAGATACGTATCTTCTCCGCCGTTATATCTATGTAGTCATCCGGTATGAACGCCGGCTGGTCAGTCTCCACGGTGCATTCGGAAACATATCTACCCCTGTCGTTCCTCGGGGCGGAACCAGTCTCTACTCCCAGCTCCTCCATGGCCTCCGAAAGTATCTTCTGATAAGTCTCGAATCCCATTTCGGTTATGAAGCCGCTCTGCTCCGCACCGAGCAGGTTTCCGGCTCCGCGTATATCGAGGTCCTGCATGGCTATGTTGAAGCCGCTTCCGAGATCGGAGAATTCCTCTATGGCCTTGAGCCTCCTGCGCGCGTCGTCGGTTATGCTGGCGAGCGGAGGCACTATCAGATAGCAGAAAGCCTTCTTGTTGGAGCGGCCCACCCTTCCGCGCAGCTGGTGCAGGTCGCTAAGGCCGAAATTCTGCGCCTGGTTGATTATCATGGTGTTGGCGTTGGGTATATCCAGACCGTTCTCTATGAGGGTGGTGCACAGCATCATGTCGTAGTCTCCCCGCATGAAGTCCAGCATTATGTTCTCCAGCTTCCTGGACTCCATCTTCCCGTGTGCGACGCATATCTTCATGTCAGGTACAAGCCTGTGCAATATCTCGTATATGGAATCCAGCTCCTCGACCCGGTTGTGGAGGAAGAAGAGCTGCCCGCCCCGGTTGAGCTCATAGTTTATTATGCCCTTTATCTCCTTTTCGTCGAAAAGGATGATCTCGGTCTGCACCGGAATGCGGTTGGGCGGGGGAGTGTTTATTATGCTGAGGTCTCGGGCGCCGAGCAGGGAGAACTGCAGGGTCCTGGGTATGGGGGTCGCGGTAAGCGTGAGGGTGTCCACCGAGGCCTTGAGCTCCCTTAGCTTCTCCTTTGCCGAAACTCCGAACTTCTGCTCCTCGTCTATTATCAGGAGCCCGAGGTCCTTGAATTCGAAATCCTTGCTTAAAATCTTGTGGGTTCCTATGAGTATGTCTATCTCCCCTCTTTTCAACCTCTGCTTTATCTGGCCTATTTCCTTTACCGTGCGCAGGCGGCTCACGTATTCCACATTGCACGGAAGATTCTGAAGACGCTGCCTGAAAGTGTTGAAATGCTGGAGAGCGAGTATGGTCGTGGGGACGAGAACCGCCACCTGCTTGCTGTCGGCGACGGCCTTGAATGCGGCTCTCACGGCTATCTCAGTCTTTCCGAATCCCACGTCGCCGCAGACAAGACGGTCCATGGGGCAGTCGTCCTCCATGTCGCGCTTGACCGAAGCGGTTGCGCTTTCCTGGTCCGGAGTGTCCTCATACATGAAAGAAGATTCAAGTTCCTCCTGGAGGAAAGTGTCGGCGGAAAAAGCGAAGCCTTTGGAAGCCTTGCGCTTGGCATACAGCTGTATGAGTTCCTTGGCTATGTCCTTGACCCGGGACTTGGCGTTGCTTTTCAGGGTGCTCCAGCTCTTCGACCCGAGCTTGTTGATTCTTGGGGTCTCTCCGTCCCTGGAGCGGAAGCGGGATATCTTGTTCAGCGCATGAACCGAAACGAACACCACGTCCCCGTCCTTGTAGGTTATCTTCACGACTTCATGGACCCTGCCCTTGTCGTCCCTCATCCTCACAAGCCCGCCGAATATGCCCACTCCGTGGTCGATATGCACCACATAGTCACCTATATTGAAAGAATTGAGGTCGTTTATGGTAAGTTGTTCGCTCTTTTCGACCGAGCGGCGTATGCTGACTCTCTGGAAACGGTCGAATATCTCGTGGTCGGAATAGCAGCATACCCTGTCTTCGGAATCCACGAAGCCCTGATGTATGGTCTTTCCCGAAACGAACTCGGGAATCAGGCCTCCGTTCTGCGAAAGTATGGACTTTATCCTTTCAATCTGAGAAGCCTTGTCTCCGTAGATGCAGACTTTGTAGCCGTTTTCCATCCTTGAACGTATGTCGGCTGTCAGCAGTTCGAAATTCTTGTTGAACGAAGGCTGGGGGGATATGCTGAACTTGATTTCCTCTTCCGTCTGCACCGATAGGGGAGTGTCGATGAATATCTCCCTGAACTTTTCGGCATCCCGGAAGAACCCCTTCTCCTTGTACATGTCGGAAGAATCAAGCCAGAGCACCGACGATTCCGGAAGTAGCTCCAATATGCCGGACATTTCACCGTCGCCGGAGGACATAAGGTCGGAAACCACTTCCATCTCCTTCTCCTCCGAAACCGAAAGCTGGGTGTTGCAGTCGAAAATGTTTATCTTCTCCACTTCGTTGCCCCAGAATGATATGCGGTAGGGGTAGTTCCACGAATAGGAGAATATGTCCACTATGGAGCCTCTTATGGCATACTGCCCCGGAGCCGAAACGAAATCCACCCTTTCGAAACCGTTCTTCGAAAGCATCTCCACTATCCTTTCATGGGATATTTCGTCCCCTTCCGCTATCTTCAATATGGATTCCTTTATGGATTTCTCCGCCGGCACATGCTCCTCAAGGGCCTCCGGATAGGACACTATTATCTTCAGTTCTTCTTCATTGAACGAAAGAACGCTTCCTATTGCCGCCGTACGCTGGACGGCAAGCGAAGACTTGTAGTTGCTCCTTTCGACGTTCTTCCCTGATTCAGGCAGGAAGAAAACCCTGTCGCCTTCCACTAGATTATAGAGGTCGGAGGTGCAGTACTCGGCGCTTTCCCTGTCGGGAAGCACCACCAGATGCAGCCCTTTGCGCGCCACCTGACTCAACACGAACCATCTGGCGGACAGAAAAAGCCCCTTGCAGTATATTCTGCGCGACGATCCGGACAACTTTTCCTCCAGATTGCCGCAGGTAACTGAACTTATCAACATCCAAGCTTTTTTTATGTTAAAATACTGTTGAAAACATGTTGAAACAAGCGCTTCCGGATGTGGAAAAAATATTCCGGCACATTTTCAACAGATGCTTCTACAATGAACCAACAATCTTTTCAACTTTGTCAATTATCTTCAATAAGTTGATAACCAGCGCATTGAAATATTTATCAACATTTCAACAAGCATATAATAAATAACAACTTATAAAAATAAAAGAGTTATATTTGTAAACTGATTGTCGAAGCGCGTATGACAGACTTCAATCCTCATAATACAAACGAGGGCAAAGATAAGGATTTGGACGGAATAATCCGGCCGCGTGAACTCGAAGATTTCACAGGCCAGAGAGAAATAGTGTCCAATCTGAAAATATATGTGCAGGCTGCCAAGATGCGCGGAGAGGCCCTGGACCACACGCTTTTCCACGGGCCTCCGGGATTGGGTAAGACGACTCTCGCCCACATCATTGCCAATGAGATGGGCGTGAACATCAAGATAACTTCGGGCCCCGTGCTGGACAGGCCCGGCGACCTTGCCGGACTGCTCACTTCGCTGGAGACAGGTGACGTGCTGTTCATCGACGAGATACACCGTCTTTCGCCCGAGGTGGAGGAGTACCTGTACTCCGCTATGGAGGACTACGTGATAGACATCATGATAGACAAGGGGCCTGGAGCCAGGTCGGTGAGAATCGCCCTGAACCCTTTCACCCTTGTGGGGGCTACCACCAGGTCCGGTCTGCTTACTGCGCCCCTCAGGGCCAGGTTCGGCATCAACTGCGCGCTTGAATACTATGATACCGGTGACCTTGTGCGCATAGTGAGACGCAGCGCCGGGATTCTGGACGTAGGGATAGAGGACGAGGCCGCCCGCGAGATAGCCATGCGGAGCCGGGGCACCCCCCGAATCGCGAACTCCCTGCTTAAGAGGGTCAGGGACTTCGCCCAGGTCAAGGGTGACGGACATATCGACCTGAAGATTGCGAAATATGCGCTCGACAAGCTCAAGATAGACACAAGGGGGCTTGATTCGATAGACAACAAGATATTGAGGACAATAATCAGCACCTTCAAGGGCGGACCCGTCGGAGCCAACACCATCGCCACCGCGATAGGGGAGGACCAGGGCACATACGAGGAGGTTTACGAACCCTTCCTGATAAAGGAAGGCTTCATAGTTCGGACGCAGAGAGGCAGGATAGCCACAGACCTGTCCTATAGCCATCTCGGACTTGAGCATGCGTCCGCAGCTGCAGGAGAAGCGACACTATTTTAAAAACAGATAACAATATTGCAATGTCTGACAAGTTAATTTCAAAAATCCCGGAAGGACCGCTTGAGAACAAATGGACCAAGCGCAAGGCGGAAATCCATCTCGTGAGTCCCAACAACAAGAGAAAGCTTGAAATCATTGTAGTGGGTACAGGTCTCGGAGGCGCATCCGCAGCTGCATCACTCGGTGAACTCGGCTACAACGTCAAAATCTTCTGCATCAGCGATTCCCCTCGCCGTGCTCACTCCATTGCAGCCCAGGGAGGTATCAATGCCGCGAAGAACTACCAGAACGACAACGACTCCGTCTACCGTCTGTTCTACGACACCATCAAGGGAGGAGACTACCGCGCGCGCGAAGCCAACGTCTACCGTCTGGCCGAGGTGAGCGCCGCCATCATCGACCAGTGTGTCGCCCAGGGAATTCCCTTCGCCCGTGAATACGGCGGATATCTGGCGAACCGCTCGTTCGGAGGAGTCCAGGTCAGCCGTACTTTCTACGCCCGCGGTCAAACCGGACAGCAGCTCCTTCTCGGCGCATACGCCGCGCTCAACAAGGAGATAGCGAACGGAACCGTGAAGTCCTATCCCCGCCATGAAATGCTCGATCTCGTGATCGTCAACGGTCAGGCGAAGGGTATCATCACCCGCAATCTTGTCACCGGACAGCTCGAGAGGTTCGGAGCCCACGCCGTGGTCATCGCCACCGGAGGCTATGGAAATACCTATTTCCTGTCCACCAACGCCATGAACAGCAACGGTTCTGCCGCTCTGCAGTGCTACAAGAAGGGAGCGTATTTCGCAAATCCCTGCTTCGCCCAGATTCACCCCACCTGTATTCCCGTTCACGGAGAGCAGCAGTGCAAGCTCACCCTTATGAGCGAGTCCCTGCGTAACGACGGACGCATCTGGGTGCCCAAGAAGAAAGAGGACGTGGAGAAGCTTCGCAAGCATCAGATAAAGGCTTCGCAGATTCCCGAAGAGGACCGCGACTACTATCTCGAGCGCCGCTATCCCGCATTCGGTAACCTCGTGCCCCGTGATGTGGCTTCACGTGCCGCCAAGGAGCGCTGCGACGCCGGCTTCGGCGTGAACGAGACAGGAAAGGCCGTATTCCTCGACTTCGCCGATGCAATCAACCGCCTCGGGCACAAGAGGGTGGCGGAGCGTTACGGCAACCTTTTCGACATGTACGAGAAGATTACCGCCTCATCCCCCTGGAAGGAGCCTATGATGATTTATCCTGCAATCCACTATACCATGGGAGGTATCTGGGTTGACTACGACCTCCAGACCACCATCCCCGGTCTGTATGCAATAGGCGAGGCCAACTTCTCCGACCACGGCGGAAACCGTCTCGGCGCTTCAGCCCTCATGCAGGGTCTGGCTGACGGATATTTCATCCTGCCCATCACCATCGGCGACTACCTCTCGAAGAAGTTCGCGGAGCCCAAGACCGATGTCAACACCAAGGAGTTCAACGAGGCCGAGAAGGCCGTTCAGGCACGCATAGACAGACTCTTCGCAATCAACGGAACCAAGACCGTGGATTCCATCCACAAGCAGCTCGGACACATCATGTGGGAGTATGTGGGAATGGCCCGTGAGGAAGCCGGTCTGAAGAAGGCAATCAAGGAGATACAGGCTCTCAAGGAGGATTTCTACAAGAACGTAAAGGTTCCCGGAACCCAGTATGAGTTCAACCAGGAGCTCGAGAAGGCCCTGAGGCTTGAGGATTTCTTCGAGATAGGAGAGCTGATGGCCCGCGACGCCCTGCACCGCGAGGAATCCTGCGGAGGACATTTCCGTGTGGAGAGCCAGACCGAGGAAGGCGAGGCGAAGCGTGACGACGAGCACTTCATGTATGTCGCAGCCTGGGAGTACAAGGGGGAAGGCAAGGAGCCTGAACTCCACAAGGAGCCTCTCAAGTATGAGTTTATAAAGGTTGCCACCAGAAATTACAAAGACTAAGTCCGATGGAATTCAATTTGAAAATATGGCGTCAGAAGAACGCCAAGGCCAAGGGCCATTTTGAAACCTATCATATTTCCGGAATAGAGGAGGACGCGTCCTTCCTGGAGATGCTCGATATTCTCAACGAACAGCTGATCCGCGAAGGCTGCGACCCTGTTGCCGTGGACCGCGGATGCGAAAGCAGCGGCCCGGTGTCTTTCGATCATGATTGCCGCGAGGGTATCTGCGGAGCCTGCTCACTCTATATCGACGGACGTGCTCATGGTCCCGACGACCATGTGACCACCTGCCAGCTTTTCATGAGGCATTTCAAGGACGGAGCTACGATTACCGTGGAGCCTTGGAGGAGCGCAGCTTTCCCCGTAATCAAGGACCTCGTGGTGGACCGCAGGGCTTTCGACAAGATTCTGCAGGCCGGAGGATTCATTTCAGTCCGTACCGGTTCCGCGCAGGACGCCAACAACATACTCATACCTCACGACAAGGCTGAGGAAAGCATGGATGCGGCTGCATGCGTTGGTTGCGGTGCATGCGTTGCAACCTGCAAGAACGGCTCTGCAATGCTCTTCGTGGCCGCCAGGGTAAGTTCGCTCGCTCTGCTTCCCCAGGGCCGTCCTGAGGCCGCAAAGAGGGCACGTGCGATGGTTGCAAAGATGGACGAGCTCGGTTTCGGCAACTGCACCAATACCCGCGCGTGCGAGCTGGAGTGCCCTAAGGGCATCACCGTAGCCCACATCGCCCGTCTGAACCGCGAATTCCTCAAGGCCAAGTTCTCGGAGTAATTCGTTTTACAGCATAATTGAAGGCGGACTCTTTCGGGTTCGCCTTCTTTTTTCATACTCTTGGCTTCTCCGAGATACGGATGATCAATGAAATCATGTAGATGATCATCCCGTATATGGTCGGAATCAGCGTAACCTTGAATCCTCCGCACAATACTGCGGTGCTTATTTCACCGACTTGCTGAACAGCGTCAAGCATCTGAATTACGCCGAGCATGCTGGAGAATATTCCGAATGCAAGGGCGCACGCGCCGGTTTCCTTGACCCAGCGCGGAGCTTTCCATGCGGCGAAGAACATTGCTACCAGGATGACCGTGAGTATGGCCATGAAAACGGGGCCGCCCTCAATGAAAAATTTGAACATAGATCAGAAGATTTTGGTTTGACTTGTGTCAGGCAAGGTATATATCTTTTTCCTTACAGGCAATGTAGAATCCCCATTCTCATATCCGAAACCCCTCTTACGTACTTTTGCGCAGCCGAATACTGAGGATATTGACTAATTTTACGACATGAGAAAGCTAATCATGGCGGTGTACTGGGTCGCCGCGCTGTTCATGATATCATCCGTGGTAAAAAGTCTCGGCTACACTTTCGTCGAGTCGCTGTTCATGGCGAGTTTCTTTCTTCCTGGAATGTTCCTTGCCCTGTATCTTCACCATAGGATGAGACTTGACGCGTCCCGGGTGCCGTTGGATATGGTATATGTCGGCCTGGCAGTCATTGTGCTTGAGATTCTACTTACGCTTTCTGCTCATTCCGTGGTACTTTGGATGAGAGGCGCGTTTCAGGATTTGGAGCGCTGGTCGGACATGCCTGACATATTGGTCAATCCTTTTTTCATAGTTATAGTGGACACTTTCTTCATATTGTTGAACGGTTTCCTGTGGTCTTGGCTAGTAAGGAAATTCCCTGATAAGGAATTGTCCGTCACTTTCTTTTCAGACAGGTCCAAGGTAAGGGTGGATGTTGCCGATATTCTTTACGTCGAGTCCAACGATACTGTAACGAATGTGGTCCTTGCAGGGGGGAAGAGGTTCAGGAACAAGACTTCAATATCCCGATGGGAGGATATTTTGGGAGAACCTTTTATCCGAGTACATCGTTCCTATCTTGTCAGAAAGGACGCGATAGACGAGATTACGTCCGACAGCGTGAAACTGGGGCAGTTGAGTCTGCCCCTGTCACGCAGCCATAGAGAGAATGTAAGGACTTTTTACCAGAGGAAGTTGTTGAAGGGATAACGGCCGGCATGTATTTCGGCTACCATCTTGTAGAGGTCGTCCTTGAGCTTGTCGATTCCCTTCTTTTCGGTGGCGGAGATGAATATGCAGGGGATGTTCCTTTCCCTCCATTTGCTTTTGACTTCATCCAGACTGAAATTCTTCTCGGTTCTGGGGGTCATCGAGAACTGGTCGTAAGGTTCGGCTTCGTAAGCATCTATTTTATTGAAAATTACGTATATAGGTTTGTCCGAAGCCGAAATGTCCTTCAGAGTTTTGTCCACCACCTCCATCTGCTCCTCATAGTCAGGATGGGAAATGTCCACCACATGCAGCAGGATGTCGGCCTCACGCACCTCGTCAAGGGTGCTTTTAAAGGCTTCTATGAGCTGTGTAGGCAGTTTTCTGATAAATCCCACTGTATCGCTCAAAAGGAACGGCACATTCCCTAGAACGACCTTTCTGACAGTTGTGTCGAGCGTGGCGAACAGTTTGTTTTCCGCGAACACGTCGGATTTGGACAGCAGGTTCATCAGCGTGGATTTTCCGACATTGGTGTAGCCTACGAGCGACAGGCGTACAAGGCTGCCCCTGTTGCCTCTCTGCGTGGCCATCTGCCTGTCTATCCTCTTGAGTTCCTCTTTCAGTTTGGATATTCTTTCCCTGACTATTCTCCTGTCAACTTCTATCTGGGTTTCGCCCATTCCTCCACGAGTTCCTACTCCGCCCCTCTGCCTTTCAAGGTGGGTCCACATGCCTGCGAGGCGGGGGAGCATGTAGTTGTATCTTGCCAGTTCGACCTGGGTCTTCGCGTATGCGGTCTTCGCCCTCTGTGAGAATATTTCAAGGATGAGACTGGTTCTGTCGATGACTGCGGAACATTTTATGACCTTTTCTATGTTGCGCTGCTGCATACCTGTGAGCTCATCGTCGAATATGACATAGTTTATGCCGTTTTCTTCGCAGTATGTGGCGATTTCCTCGAGCTTTCCGCTTCGGATGTATGTGGCCTTTTCAGGTTTGTCCACTCTCTGGACGAACTTCCTGTCCCCGACAGCTCCTGCAGTCTCGGCAAGAAACTCCAGTTCGTCGAGGTATTCCATTATCTTGCGCTCGTCGTCTTCAGGTCTGATTATTCCGACGAACACAGCTTTTTCTTCCCTTTTGTTTTCCATAAATTCTTCTTGTTACGGTTTATATACATCTGCTGAAGTTTTTCATCAAACGGTGTTGAATTCTACATTTTTTTGAAAATTTGAAGTTCATCCAGTCGAAAAAAGGCCATCCGGTATGGACGGCCTTGCCAATATAGATAAATGTTTCTTTATCTCAGCTGGAAAATCACAGGGAAGGTGTAGGTTACCTTTACTGCGCGGTCTCTCTGGCGGCCGGGCTCCCACTTGGGTGAGCTTGAAACTACACGTACAGCCTCTGCATCGAGTGAAGGGTCAACTCCACGGAGAACTCTTACGTTTGATACCTTTCCGTCAGGTCCCACAGTGAACTCAAGCATTACTCGTCCTGAAACTCCGTTTTCCTTTGCGATTTCAGGGTACTCGAGGTTCTCTGCAACCCACCTTGAGAAAGTGTTGGCGTCACCGCCCTGGAATGAAGGCTTGACTTCAACGAGCTGGAAAGGAATGGCCTCCTCTTCAACTACCTCTTCCTCTACGTCCTCTACATAGTCCATAATCTCAACTCCGACGTTGGCATCGTACTCGAGGTTGATGAAGCTGTCCTCAATCTGGATGTCGTCATCGACAATTTCGATCTGGTCTGAAAGAACGGGAATCTTGGGAACTTCCGGAGGCGGAGGGGTGGTTTCCTGCTGTGTGATGGGGATGATTTCTTCCTCGATGATTTCCACAGTGTCGGCCACGAGCGTTGCCTCCTTCTTCTCCTTGCTTGTCCACTCGAATCCTACGAGCAGGACACCAAGGGCTACAACAAGTCCGATTTCCACGAAGAGAAATCTTCTGTTGTTAAGATCGGCTTTAGGTGATTTTTTGACTTCCATATTTGGTTATTATATATATTCTTCCGAGTTCCAAAGATAGAAATATTTAAAATCAAATCCAATATTTTACTAGATTTGTCAAAAATTTATCGATGGTAAGATACTTTATTCAAGATACGGACTTTCTTTTCAAGCGAAGAGCTGTCCATAATGCCTGGCTTAAGGCGGTTGCAGTGGAGGAGAACTGCCGTCTGGGTGAAATATCCGTCATTTTCTGTTCTGACGCCTATCTTCTTGATATGAACCGGAAGTACCTTGGGCACGATTATTTTACCGACATCATAACCTTTGATTATTCGGAAGGGGAGGTTTTGTCTGGCGATTTGTTCATCAGTGTAGATACCGTGAGGAGCAATGCCTCTTTCTATTCGGCTGAGTTCGATGACGAACTTGACCGTGTCATAGTTCACGGGCTTCTCCATCTTATAGGTTATGACGACCATTCGGAGGAGGAGTTCGCGGCGATGAAGGAGAAGGAGAACTATTATCTTTCAAAGAGAGCATTGTTCTTCTGATGAATGCTTCGTATGATATAATCGTGATTGGTGGGGGTCATGCCGGATGCGAGGCGGCGATGGCTGCCTCAAAGCTCGGCTCTTCTGTTCTCCTGATATCCATGGACATGCTCGGATTTGCGAGAATGTCCTGCAATCCTGCTATTGGAGGAATTGCTAAAGGTCAGATTGTCAGAGAGATAGATGCGCTTGGAGGTTATACCGGCATAGTGACCGACAGTTGTACGCTGCAGTTCCGCATGCTTAACAAGTCCAAGGGTCCGGCCATGTGGAGTCCACGCGCGCAGTGTGATAAAATACAGTTTTCCCTCAAATGGCGCGAAATTCTCGAAAGTAATTGTAAATTAGATATTTACGCGGATTCTGCGGTTTCTTTCCTCTTTGAGAATTCAAAAATCTGCGGGGTGCGTACACTTACAGGCGCAATTTTCAAATCTCGCGCGCTTATCCTGACCGCCGGAACCTTCCTTTCAGGTTCGCTTTTCATCGGGAGGCATAAGATGGAAGGCGGCCGTCTCGGCGAGCAGGCGTCATACGGTCTGACCGAACAGCTCGCTGAGTTGGGAGTAAGGTCCGGGAGGATGAAGACCGGCACTCCTCCCAGAATAGATATTTCCTCAGTCGATGTTTCCGTTTTTCCGTTGCAGTACGGTGACGAGAAACCCCAGAGGTTCTCTTTTCTGCCGCTGCCTTCTTCTGTCCAGGAAAGCGGCTCTCAGATGCCTTGCTATATTCTGCACACGAATCCCCGAGTCCATGATATTCTTCGTACCGGTTTCTCGGAATCTCCTCTATTCACGGGAATGATTCACGGAATAGGTCCGAGATATTGCCCGAGCATCGAGGACAAGCTTCGCGTTTTTCCGGACAACGATGCCCACCAGCTTTTTCTGGAGCCGGAAGGGAAGTCCACAAATGAGTATTATCTCCAGGGCTTTTCCTCATCTCTCCCTCTCGATGTCCAGGTTGAGGCTCTGCATGCAATCGAGGGTCTGGAGCATGTGAAGATATTCAGGCCGGCATATGCTGTGGAGTACGATTATTTCGACCCTACCCAGTTGAAGCCGACGCTTGAACTCAAGAATATCGAGAATCTGTATTTTGCAGGTCAGGTCAACGGAACCACAGGATATGAGGAGGCCGCTGCCCAGGGAATAATGGCCGGAATCAACGCCCACCTTAAATTGAATGAAAAGGAACCTTTCATTCTCGGGCGTGACCAGTCTTATATCGGGGTGTTGATTGACGACCTTGTGACCAAAGGGGTGGACGAGCCTTACAGGATGTTCACTTCCAGGGCGGAGTACAGGATTCTTCTCCGTCAGGACAACGCCGACTGGCGTCTCACCACTTTGTCCCATTCCATAGGTCTTGCTGACGAGCTGCGGTATTCGACCATGATGAAGAAATACGACGAAGTGAAGGAACTGGGGGAGTATTGCGAGACTAAACTGATTACCGCTTCCAAGGCTAATCCTTATCTGGAGTCCGTGGGTTCTTCTGCGATTTCCGAGTCAAAGAAGGTTGCCGAACTCGTTACCAGACCGGAAACAAAGCTTGAAGATATTCTGAAAATCGTTCCACGTGGAACATATTCTGAGGAAGTTATGGAGAGCGTTGAGATTTCCATCAGGTATAAGGGCTATATCGACAGGGAAATCAAGATGGCTGAAAAGCTTCACAGGCTGGAAACACTGTCCATTCCTGAGAATTTCGATTTTGACAAAGTATCGGGTCTGACCATAGAATGCCGTCAAAAACTGAAAAAATATAATCCGAGGACGATAGCCCAGGCTTCTAGAATCTCTGGAGTATCGCCCTCGGATATATCTGTCCTTCTCGTGTATTTCGGGAGGTGAATCTATAGCATTTTCAGTGCGGCCTTGATTATATCCTCTACTTTAGCGTCAGGGGTCTTCTTCAGTATGTCCTGTATCGCCTTTGAGATGTTGGGCTTCGTGAATCCGAGATTCTGAAGCGCGATAGCCGCTTCTTCTGCATCGGCGTTGGTCTGAGCTTTGAGTATCGCTTCGAAGTTGCTTCCTTCGCCCTTCACTATCTTGTCCTTGAGTTCGAGTATGAGTCGCTGCGCACTTTTGAGCCCTATTCCCTTGATTGATTTCAGTCTTGCAACGTTTTCAGAAAGGATGGTGTTCTGAAGTTCTTCCGGAGTCAATGACGACAATATCATTCTTGCCGAAGAGGCGCCCATTCCGGACACGCCCGTGATCGAGCGGAAAAGGTTGCGCTCTTCCTTTGTGGCGAAGCCGTAGTCTGTTTCTATACCGTCACGCTGGTTTACCTGCCTCTGAATGTAAAGTGTGGCTTCGGTTTTGCCGTTCAGAACCTCGTAGGTCTGCAGGGAAATCTCCATTATGTAGCCTATTCCCTGGTTTTCGATTACCGCATTGGTGGGGGAGAGTTCTGTCAGTCTTCCTGAAATGTAGTCTATCATCTCGTGTTTGATTTTTGTTCCGTAAAGTTAGTTCTTGTCGTCAGCTAAATCAAATTATTCGGGAAAATCTTTGGTATTGTCGTCCGGTCATGAGCACCGTTTCGGCAGATTTGCAGCCCTGCCGCTGCTATCTTTAGTTGCAATCTGGTTGTTGTTTTGCCAGCCGCCGTCTGAGATCGCCCTCAGGCAGTAAGAACCACCGCACATCCCTATACTGCCTGATGCCGACTCGCCGCGGCTGGCTCCTTGTTCGTCTGGACTTGCAGCCTGTAGTTTGCGGAGTATTATGCCGTCTGTTCGTGGATGATATGGCCCTCCGGCAACACTGCCTTGTCTGCTGCCGTTGTTATTGATTTTTCTTTATAACTTGTTATACGTTGTACTGGTTAGCGAATCCTTCAGAACGGTGAATCGAATTTCAATACAGCCGCATTTATTTAAGCTAACGTTGGCATGACCGATTGTTTTTGTCCGAGAGGCAGGGATGCCTTCGAGGAGGCTAGCCGCACGCGGCTGTGAGCGTGCAATGCGCAGCATTGATGGAGCGCAGCGGAACCTCCGAGGGGGCATCCCTGCCTCTCGGATATTGAACTATTCCACCGATTGCAAATTTGACTGAACTGACAACGGATTTGCAAATCCGACGGGACCAAGGAACCAAATCCGGTGGGACCGGGAACAGACAGAACGGAAGGACAGAGGAGAGTTTTATCCCCTGAAAAGCACGTAATTGCGTGAAAAATGCTAAATTCGCAGTTCTGCAAATTTGATTATGGATATTCAGGAATTAAGGAAGGAATTCACCCAGCTTGACGAAAAAGTATACGGAAAGCCTCTCGTCTATCTTGACAACGCCGCAACCTCGCTGAGGCCCCGCAGCGTAGTCTCGAAATGGGTCGAACTTTCGGAAAAATACAGTGCAAATATCCACAGGGCCGTGCATCATATATCTTCCGTCGCCACGGAGGAATATGAAAGTGCGCGCGAAACGGTGGCGGCATATCTGAACGTGAGCCCCAAGGAAATCGTTTTCACTTCTGGAACCACGGCTTCCATAAATCTCGTCGCCTTCAGTTTCGGCGAAGCGTTCGTAAAGGAGGGAGATGAAATAATAGTCAGCGAAAGCGAGCATCATTCCGACCTTGTGCCCTGGCAGATGATGTGCGGCAGGAAACATGCACGGCTCAAGGTTCTACCCGTGGACGAAGCGGGGAGGCTGCGCGTGGATTTGCTCGAAGGAATGCTCAGCGACAGAACAAAACTCGTTTGCGTGACGCATGTCTCCAACGTGCTCGGGTTGGTGAATCCGGTGAAGGAGATAGCCGGGATATGCCATTCCCACGGCTGCCGTCTGCTCGTTGACGGCGCCCAGGGTGCGGTACACGGGCACCCGGATCTGAAAGACATTGATTGCGATTTCTACGCCTTTTCAGGCCATAAGATGTATGCGGCCCCGGGAACCGGTGTCCTTTACGGAAAGAAGGAGCTGCTCGACGCGATTCCCCCGTATATGGGAGGAGGGGAGATGGTCGGCAACGTGAAATGGAGCGGAACGACATACGCTCCCGTGCCGCTGAAATTTGAAGCCGGCACGCAGAACTTCGCCGGAGCACCCACCCTGAAGCCCGCGACAGAGATGCTTGAATTAATGGAAGATGTTGATATAGAGCGAAATACGAAAGAAATTACCGCTTATCTGCTGGAAAATCTTCCGAAGATTCCGGGATTGAGGCTATATGGTATACCTGGGGAGGCTTACGGACATGATTTCCGCAAGATAGCCCTGTTTTCGTTCTCCGTGGAACACTGCCACCATGAAGACCTTGCTCTGATACTCGACAAGATGGGAATAGCCCTGCGTTCGGGTCAGATGTGCGCCGAACCTCTGATGGACAGATACGGAGTCACCGGAATGCTCAGGGCCTCGTTCGCTCCCTACAACACCATGCAGGAAGCCGAATACTTCCTCAACTCGCTCAAAAAGGCCATAAAAATGCTCGAAGCATGAAAACACTCAAGGAAAGACAGGACGAACTGGTCGAAGAATTCTCGATGTTCGAGGACTGGCTCGACAAATACGAATATCTGATTGATCTCGGAAAGAATCTCGAAGCCTTTCCGGAGGATCTCAAGACCGATGACAGACTCATAAAAGGCTGCCAGTCAAGGGTATGGCTCGACGCTGAAATGAAGGACGGAGTCCTGGTGTTCAGGGCCGACAGCGACGCCATAATCACCAAGGGCATAATTTCCCTGCTGGTATCGGTCTACTCGGGGCGCAGCGCCGGGGAGATAGCCGCTGACGATTTCTCCTTCGTGGACAGGCTGGGGCTCAAGGAAAACCTTTCTCCGACCAGGGCCAACGGTCTGGTATCTATGATCGAAACAATCAGGAACATTGCTCTAAAGAACTGCTGAAATGAATCAGGACGAAATATTGACACCTCAGGACGTGAAGGAGCTGGCTCCGCTCTACGAAGACGTGGTTAGGGCGATAAAGCAGGTCTATGACCCGGAGATACCCGTGAACGTCTACGACCTCGGCCTCATATACGAGCTGAATATAGACAAGGCCAGGAACGTCCATATAAAGATGACCTTCACCGCCCCGAACTGCCCGATGGCGGACGAGGTGATTGCGGACATAAAGCACAATGTTGAAAACACTCCTGGAATCAAGGCCTGCGACATAGAACTTGTGTTCGACCCCGTATGGGACCAGAGCATGCTTTCCGACGAAGCCAGGATAGCCCTCGGAATGGATCCGGAACTCTGATGGAAAAGGTCTATCTCTCCCTCGGCTCCAACCTCGGCGACAGGAATTCCAACCTGTTGGCAGCGGTGAACGAGCTTGACAGGATGATGGGCGCTCCGCATTCGGCCCTGTCCTCGTTCATCGAGACGCGCTCCTGGGGCTTCAGCGGACATGACTTCATCAACTGCGCGGTCATGTACGAGACCGAACTGCCTCCGGAAGAGATACTCGGGATATGCAAGAGCATCGAAAGGAGCATGGGGCGCCGGGAAACCGTCGAATATGACAACGGAGGCGGCAGGATATACCACGACAGGATCATAGACATAGACATACTGCTCTACGGACAGCGGACCGTGGACACCCCGGAACTGAAAATCCCCCACCCGCTGATGCGCGAAAGGGAGTTCGTGATGCGTCCGCTGATGGAGATATACCGCTGAAACAGCCTATTTTCCAAACAGATTCTTAACTTTGCACAACAATAAAAGAAAAAAGATATGACTCAGGACGAACTTTTCAAGGTGCTGGTCGCCCATTGCAAGGAATACGGCTACATCTTTCCTTCAAGCGAAATCTATGACGGACTTGCGGCCGTCTATGACTACGGCCAGCTGGGCGTGGAGCTCAAGAACAATATCAAGCAGTACTGGTGGAATGCCATGACGCGCCTCAACGAGAACATAGTCGGTATAGACGCCGCAATATTCATGCAGCCCAAAACCTGGGTGGCGTCCGGGCATGTCGCGGCCTTCAACGACCCCCTCATAGACAACAAGGATTCCAAGAAGAGGTACCGCGCCGACGTGCTGATAGAGGATTATCTTGCCAAGATAGAGGAAAAGATCAACAAAGAGGTGGAGAAGGGTCGCCGCAAGTTCGGCGACAGCTTCGACGAGCAGAAGTTCCGCGAGACCAACCCCAACGTGCTCCGCGAAAAGGCGCATTATGAGGAAGTTCACAATCGCTATGTGGCGGCGGAGCAGGCTAACGACCTTGCAGAGTACAAGCAGATAATCCTGGACTGCGGCATAGTTTGCCCGATCAGCGGCACCAGGAACTGGACAGACGTGCGCCAGTTCAACCTGATGTTCTCCACGCAGTTCGGCTCCGTGGGCGACGACAGCAGCAAGATATACCTGCGTCCCGAGACCGCACAGGGCATATTCGTGGACTACATCAATGTCCAGAAGACAGGACGCATGAAGATACCTTTCGGCATAGCCCAGATAGGCAAGGCCTTCCGCAACGAGGTGGTGGCCCGCCAGTTCATCTTCCGCATGCGCGAGTTCGAGCAGATGGAGATGGAGTTCTTCGTAAGGCCCGGAACGGAGATGGAATGGTTCCGCAAGTGGAAGGAAAACCGCATGAAGTGGCACGTCAACCTCGGAATGGGGGAGCAGAACTACCGCTTCCACGACCACGAGAAGCTGGCCCACTATGCCAACGCGGCCACAGACATCGAATTCAACTTCCCCTTCGGCTTCAAGGAGCTCGAAGGAATACACAGCCGCACCGACTACGACCTCGGCAACCACCAGAAGCTTTCGGGAAAGAAGCTCCAGTACTTCGACCCCGAGACGGGCGAGAGCTACGTACCCTATTGCGTGGAGACCTCCATCGGAGTGGACAGGATGTTCCTTGCGGTGCTGAGCCACTCCTACACTGTCGAGAAGCTCGAGAACGGCGACTCCAGGGTGGTTCTCAAGCTGCCTGCGGCCATCGCTCCCGTCAAGGCCGCCGTGCTACCCCTCATCAAGAAGGACGGCCTGCCCGAATACGCCCAGAAGATCATGGACGAGCTCAAATATGACTTCTACTGCCAGTACGACGAGAAGGACAGCATAGGAAAGCGCTATCGCCGTCAGGACGCCATAGGCACGCCCTATTGCATAACCGTGGACCACGAGACCCTCAACGACAACTGCGTGACCGTGCGCGACCGCGACAGCATGGAGCAGGTGAGGGTACCCGTTGCGGAACTCAGGTCCATGCTCGACAAGAAGGTCAGTCTGAACAATCTTCTCAGGAATCTGTAATGGCGGAGACTTTTGCTGAAATCGGCAGGGTGGAGGCCATACGGCGGCTCTTCGAAGGCAGCGGCTTCGCCGCCTTCGAAGAACCCCTCGCCGTCAGCGGCGAGGGGAACGGCTCCGCCGTCGCCGCCTCCCGGATGCTGCTTGAAGGCACTGACTTCAGCCTGGTGTATTTTCCCCTCAAGCATCTGGGCTACAAGAGCGTGCTGTCCGTGACCGGGGAACTTTATGCAGCCCTGGCGCATCCGCGCACCCTGGAGATAACCCTTGGGGTATCTTCCAAACTTGATTTCGGACAGATACGCGATTTGTGGAGCGGAGTCCTCATTGCCGCGAAGGAACACGGATATTCCAGCCTCTCGCTTGACCTCGTCCCTTCGAGGAACGGCCTTGCGATAAGTCTTGCGGCGGCCGGTTTCAGAAAGGATTCTACGGAAGTGCAGAGGCCGAAGCCGGCGAGCAAGGACCTGCTCTGCGTGTCGGGCAGCCTCGGTTCCGCCTATTTCGGCCAGCAGGTGCTCGAGCACAAGCCGGACGAGCTGGAAAAATACAGGATGATGGTCGCCGACTATCTGAAGCCCGAATTGGGCCCTGTGACGCTCGCGCAGCTCGAGGAGACGGGAATCCTGCCGTCGGCGGGAGTATTCGTCTCTCACGGGCTTTCTGACGCCGTTATGAGGATTTCACGGGCCGCCGGGCTCGGGGCGAAGGTCTATGCGGACAGGATTCCCTTCGAGGGCAACAGTTTCGCCCTCGGGAAGGAGCTTGACATCGACCCGATTTCCGCCGCGATGAACGGGGGCGACGATTTCCGCCTGCTCTACGCGGTTCCGCTCTCCGACTATGAAAGGTTCCGTACCGATTTCCAGGTTTTCGACATCATAGGCCATCTGGCTCTTCCCGAGGTCGGCTCGGTGCTCGTGACCCCCGACGGGCTGGAGCATCCCATGTCGGCCCAGGGCTGGTGAAAAACGGATGAATAAACTGTTTGCATATATCCTGTCCGCAGCCGTGCTTCTTTTCGGCGCCGCAGTGACGGTCGCATTGGAATCGTCCGCCGCACCCTTTTCAGAGGTGGTGGAGCAGACCGGAACTTCTCCTTTCTGCGGTTCATGGACGGGCAAACTGGCAATAGCCCGGACAGAGCTGACCATAGTCTTCAATTTCAGCGAAGCTCCGAACGGCAGTCTGAAGGCCACGATGGACAGTCCAGATCAGGGCGCCGAGGGCATTGAGGCGGAAGTGGACGAATCGGCATATCCGGCGATAAAGCTCAGCGTGCCTTCGCTTTACGTGTCTTATTCCGGACTGCTGTTCAGGGAATCCATAGTCGGAACCTTCAGCCAGGCGGGGCAGTCGTTCCCGCTGACCCTTACAAAAGGAACCGAAGTTCTGAAGCGCCCGCAGACACCAGAGCCGCCGTATCCATATCTTACGGAAGAAGTCAGCTTTGTGAACGAAGCCGCTGGTGCGGTTCTCGCCGGGACGCTTTCATTGCCGGAAGGCTATGAAGCCGGAACTGCAGGGAAGCCGGTCGCGGTGGTCATGGTCAGCGGAAGCGGCCAGCAGAACAGGGACGAGGAGATATTCGGCCACAGGCCTTTCCTGGTCATCGCGGATTTTCTTGCGAGGAACGGAGTCGCCTCCCTGCGCTATGATGACCGGGGAACCGGAGCTTCGGAAGGCGGCGATGTGGAGAATGCCACTACGGAGGATTTCATGGAGGATGCGCTCGCGGCCGTGGAGTTCCTGAGAAGCAGCGGACGTTTTTCGAGGATAGGGGTGCTCGGCCACAGCGAAGGAGGCTCCATAGCTTTCATGCTGGGAGCCCGTGGTGCCGTGGATTTCGTCATAAGCCTCGCGGGGCCGGGAGTCAGGGGAGACAGGGCGCTCACCGCCCAGGTCAACAGAATCATGGAGCTTTCCGGACAGCCGGGCATGGTTTCGGAGGAGATGTACCGCCAGAACGCCAGGCTGGAAGGCAATCCGTGGCTGAACTGGTTCATAGACTACGACCCTTCAGAGGACATTTCTTCGATACATTGCCCTGTGATGGCCCTGAACGGCAGCAAGGACTGCCAGGTCATCTCATCGCTGAATCTGGCTGCAATTCAGGCCGCACTGCCTCGGAACGAACGGAACTTCATAAAGGAATACGACTCGCTGAACCATCTGTTCCAGCATTGCACCACCGGAGTCCCCACTGAATACCGCAGCATCGAGGAGACCATCTCCCCGGAAGTCCTCTCCGACATCGCAGCCTGGATTGACCGCAACTTCACGGAATGACGCCTCAACTTTTCTTGTGGAGGCTGCATTCGAAGCCCATGCCTTTGAGCCTGTCGAGAAGCTCCTGGCTTATGCCTATCTGGAATTTCTTCGAGAAGAAGTCCAGCTTGTAGCCTGTCTCCCTGTCTATCAGGTGGATGTTGAGGGGAAGGCTTCCCTTGTTGGCCTTCAGCAGCTTCAGCAGCTCCTTCCTGAAAGAGGAGTCTATCAGCCTGGTGTCCAGCTCAAGGTCCAGAGAAGTCAGACGGTTCTCGGAGAGCGTCCCGAGCAGGGAGATGTTCTTTATCTTGAATGAATACGGTGCCTTCTTCCCTGCGGCCTTCTCCTCGGGTTTCAGGAAATACCTTTCGCCAATCTCACCCTCGATGAACACCTGGTTGTGCAGCTGCATGAAGGCCATGTAGCGCTGATAGTCGTTGCCGAACAGCACGAACTCGTAAGTGCCGCTGAAATCCTCAAGCACTACCTTGACGCCGGGGGTGCCCGTCCTTGTGGTCATGGTCTTGACGTCGGAGACTATTCCCGCCACGCTCACCTTGCCGTTCCTGCGCTCGCGTTCGCAATCGTCTATGCAGTTCTGCAGGTCAGCCAGCTGGCAGCTGGTGAAGGTCTCCATTTCGAAACGGTGCCTTTCGAGCGGGTGCGAGGAGATGTACATCCCCACGTATTTCTTCTCTTCCTGGAGCAGCATGAGAGTGTCCTCTTCTCCGGGAAACAACGGCATCTGCGGCCTGTTGGGTTTGAGCTCATCGGTGTCCCCGAACAGCGTTGCGGAGGCGTCCATCTTGTCTGACGCGTACATGCCGGAGTAGCGGACCAGTTCGTCGATGAAGAGTTCGCCGTTGCTGCAGGGCTGGAAATACTGCGAACGCTTGTAGCCGAAGGAGTCAAGGGCACCGGAATAGACAAGGGTCTCGAGCGATTTCCTGTTGATGTTGCCGTCCATGCGCTCCATGAAGTCGAACAGGTCGGCGAAGGGGCCGTTCTTCTCCCTTTCGCCTATTATCGCGCTCACGACATTGTCGCCGAAGCCCTTCATGCCGCCGAGACCGAAGCGTATGTCACCGGTTTTGTTCACCGAGAAGGTGGCGTCGGACTCGTTCACGTCTGGGCTCAGGACCTTGATTCCGTTTCTGCGGCAGTCGGCCATGATGTCCTTCATCTCCTCCATGTTGGAGATGTTCTGCGTGAGGTTGGAGGCCTGGAATTCCGAAGGATAGTGGGCCTTCAGCCAGGCTGTCTGGTAGCTTACCCAGGCGTAGCAGGTCGCATGCGACTTGTTGAAGGCGTATTTCGCGAAGGCCTCCCAGTCCTTCCATATCTTCTCGAGAGTGTCCTTGGGATAGCCGTTCGCGAGCGCTCCGCTCATGAACGACTCCTTCAGCGAGTCGAGCACCGCCTTCTGCTTCTTTCCCATGGCCTTGCGGAGCTTGTCCGCCTTGCCCTTGGAGAATCCGGCCAGCTTCTGCGAGAGCAGCATCACCTGCTCCTGGTAGACCGTGACGCCGTAGGTTTCCTTGAGATACTCCTCCATGTCCGGAAGGTCGTATCTGATGGTGCTCGGGTCGTTCTTGCCGGCTACGAACTGGGGGATGTAGTCCATTGGGCCGGGCCGGTAGAGGGCGTTCATGGCAATCAGATCCTCGAAACGCTCCGGACGCAGCTTCATGAGCCATTCCTTCATTCCTCCGGATTCGAACTGGAACACGCTCTTGGTGTCTCCCCGCGAATAGAGCTCGTAGACCTTGGGGTCGTCTATCGGAATCTTCTCTATGTCTATGTCCACGCCGAAGCGCTTCTTCACGAGCGCCGTGCAGCGGGATATGATGGACAGGGTCTTGAGCCCGAGGAAATCCATCTTGAGCATGCCCACGTCCTCGATTTTGGTGCCCTCATACTGGCTCACCCACACTTCCTGCCCTGTCGCCTTGTCGACTCCCGTGGTGATCGGGATGTAGTCGGTGAGATTGCCCCGGCCTATTATCATCGCGCAGGCGTGGATTCCCACCTGGCGTATGCAGCCTTCGAGCTTCAGCGCGTATTCCAGGACCTCTCGCACGAGCGGTTCCCCGTTCTCGTATTCTTCCCTGAGTTCCTTGATGTATTTCATGCTGTTGGCCAGGGTCGGCTTCTTCTCCACGTCCTTGCCGTCCTCCTTGACGATTATCGGCTTGTCGGGAATCATCTTGGTCAGGCGGTTTGATTCCGGGATGGGCATGTTGCTGATTCTGGCCACATCTTTCACCGCCAGTTTCGCCGCCATGGTGCCGAAGGTTATGACGTGGGAGATATGGTCGGCGCCGTAGTGCTCCTGCACGTACTGTATCACCCGGTAGCGGCCCTCGTCGTCGAAGTCCACGTCTATATCGGGCATCGATATGCGTTCGGGGTTGAGGAAACGCTCGAACAGGAGGTCGTATTTGAGAGGGTCGAGGTTGGTGATGCCGAGACAGTAGGCGACGCACGAGCCTGCGGCAGAGCCTCTTCCGGGACCCACGGACACTCCGTTGCGCCTTCCCCAGTTGATGAAGTCCTGAACTATGAGGAAGTAGTCGGGGAAGCCCATGTACGATATGGTCATCAGCTCGAAGTGGATCCGCTCCTGCTGCTCGGCGGTAAGGGTCTGCCCGTATCTGCGATGCGCTCCGAGATATGTCAGGTGGCACAGATAGGCTACCGAATGGCAGAACTCGTCGCCACGGTAGTGCTTCTGCTCGTTGCCGTCCCCGTCCTTGGTCACATCGTATCTGCCGTTCTCGATGATGTCGGCATATTTCGCCTGCTGGGCCTCTATGTCGTCCATGAAGGACTGTTCGATCTCGAACTTGGGCAGCACATGCCCGCGGTCTATGTCGTAGCTTTCCACCTTGCCGAGCACCTCCAGCGTATTCGAGATCACCTCCGGATGATCCGGGAACAGGGCGGCCATCTCCTCCTCGCTCTTGAGGTATTCCTGCTGCGTGTAGCGCAGCCTCCTGGGATCGTCGACATCGGAATTGGTGGTGAGGCAGATCAGCCTGTCGTGTACCGGGCCGTCCTCCTTGCGCACGAAATGCACGTCGTTGGTCGCCACTACCTTCACTCCGTGCTTCTGAGCGAGACGGAATATCTCGGCGCAGTATTCCTTCTGGTTGTCGTACACCTCGGTGGAGAGTCCCGGGACCTCCGTCCTGTGCAGCATCACCTCGAGGTAGTAGTCTTCCCCGAATACTCTCTTGTGCCATTCTATGGCCTCGTCCACACCCTTCGAATCGCCCGCGAGTATGAGCTTGGGAATCTCGCCGGCCATGCAGGCAGAGCAGCAGATGAGGTTCTCGTGATATTTCTCCAGCACCTCGTGGCTTACCCTCGGACGGTAGTACATACCCTCGATATTGCCTATCGACACTATCTTCATCAGGTTCCTGTATCCGTCATAGTTCTTGGCGAGCAGTATCAGGTGGTAGTATTTCTTGTGGTCGTTGTCCTGCAGGCGGTGGTCGTAGTGCCTCGTCACATAGATTTCGCAGCCTATTATGGGCTTGATGTCCGGGAACTTCTTCGAGATGTCGAAAAAGTCCTTCACGCCGTACATGTTGCCGTGGTCGGTGATTGCGAGGCCCGGCATTCCGAGTTCCGATGCACGCTGGAAAAGCTTCTTGATGTCGCTCAATCCGTCGAGGATAGAGTACTGGGTATGGACATGAAGGTGGACGAAAGACATAGCGGGACAAAGATACAAAAAAAGCCCGGCTCCGAGGCCGGACTTTCTTATGTTGTCAGGAAATATCAGTTCCTTTTCTTTCCCTTCGCCGCGGCGAGGAGGTCTTTCTTGGAGCGCCTTACGGTATCGTACATGATAGGTGTACCGATCATTATGGAAGCGTATGTTCCGATGCAGATACCGATGCAGAGCGCTACGGACAGACCCCTGATCGACTCTCCTCCGAATATCGCTATGGCGATCATAGGCAGCAGGGTAGAGGTCGAGGTGTTCACCGTACGGGTCAGGGTCGCGTTGAGCGACTTGTTGACCGTCTGCATGAAGTCGTCGTTGGGATGCAGCTGCAGGTTCTCTCGTATTCGGTCGAAAATCACCACGTTGTCGTTGATCGCGTATCCGATTATGGTCAGGATTGCCGCGATGAACGTTTGGTCGACATCGAGGTTGAACGGCAGTATTCCGCTGAACAGGGAGAAGAAGCCGATCAGGATTATCGTCGTGTGAGCAAGCGATACCACGCCGCCGAGACCCCATGCCCAGCCCTTGAAGCGGACTGCTATGTATGAGAAGATTATCAGCAGTGCGAGTATTACCGAGATAATCGCGTTGCGCTTGATGTCGTTCGCTATCGATGCTCCGACCTTGTCGGAAGATATGATACCGTTGGGGTTCTCGAGCGTCGAGGTGAACTCGTCGAGGGTGAGGTCTTCGAGGAAGAATCCGCGCAGCGCCTCGTGGAGCATCTGCTCGATTTCCGCATCTACGGCCGTAGACTCGTCGTCATGCTTGTAGGAGGTGGTGATCTTCATCTGGCTCTCGCCGCCGAACTGCTTCACCTCCACGGATGCGCCGTCGAGACCCTGCTCTGCAGCAGCCACGTCGAAGACGCGGCCGGTAGCCTCACGGATTTCCTCCGCTGTCACGGGCTGGTCGAAGCGTACCACATAGGTACGGCCGCCGGTGAAGTCCACACCGTAGGTGAAGCCCTTGATGAAGATAGAGCCGATCGACACGAGAATCAGGATTCCCGATATGGTGTAGGACCACCTGCGTCCTGAAAGGAAGTTTATCCTGGTGTTCTTCAGGAAGTTCCTTGAGAACTTGTTGTCGAAGGTAATCTTCTTTCCCTTGCAGATCCTGTCGTCGAAGATGATGCGCGAGATGAAGATAGAGGTGAGCACGGAGGTGATGATACCGATGATCAGCGTGGTTGCGAAGCCCTTGATAGGGCCGGAACCGAAGAAGAACAGCACGATACCCGTGAGCAGGGTGGTCACCTGACCGTCGATAATGGCCGAATATGCGTTGGAATATCCGTCCTGTACGGCCTTGGCAAGGCCCTTGCCCGCCTTAAGCTCCTCCTTTATACGTTCATAGATGATCACGTTCGCGTCGACCGCCATACCCATGGTAAGCACGAGACCTGCGATACCCGGCAGGGTCAGTACCGCGCCGAACGCCGCAAGCGTACCGAACAGCAGCACCACGTTGCAGAGCAGCGCTATGTCGGCGGCTACACCGGCTCCCTTGTAGAAGAATATCATGTAGAGGAGCACGAGGACGAACGCGATCACGAACGAAATCACGCCGGAGCGGATCGACGCTGCACCGAGCGAAGGTCCTACCACCTGCTCCTGGACTATCGTTGCAGGAGCGGGCAGCTTACCTGACTTGAGCACGTTGGCAAGGTCGGTAGCCTCCTCCACGGAGAAGTTTCCGGTAATAGACGAAACGCCTCCGGTAATCTCTCCGAGCACGTTGGGATATGAATATACGGTACCGTCGAGCACGATTGCTATCTGGCGGCCGATATTGTCCTTGGTCAGACGGGCCCAGGTGTTGGCTCCCTCTGCATTCATGGTCATGGAGACGCTGGGTTCTCCTCCCTGGGTCTCGTTGTACTCTACCCTCGCATCGGTCACGGAGCCTCCGTCGAGGGGTGCCGATCCGTCGCGGGAGTCGGCCTTGATTGCAACGAGCTCGTAGACATTCTCACCCTGTACATATTCAGAAGGGTTTACAGACCACATCGCGCGGAATTCCGGAGGGAATATCGACGCAATCTCGGGCCTGTGCAGGTACTGGTTCACAAGTGCGGTGTCGGCAGCCGCCGCGAAGCCTATGCAGGCGTTGTCGCGGAAGCCTGACGGGGTGAGCACCGCGAACAGGGGATTGGCCTTCCTGTACTCCTCGAGCTGTGCCTCGTCGGAAGAACTCTCCTGCGCGCTGATTTCCTCGGCTATGAGTTCGCTCGTGGTGCTTTCGGCGGCAGTCTGTTCCTCTGCGGGCTCTTCTGCGGCTCCGTCCGTCTCAGGCTCCGTGCTGGCTACGGTCTGTGCGAGCACCGTGTTGGCCTCCTGAAGGTAAGGGGCTATCTCCTGGTTGGTGTATGTAGTCCAGAACTCGAGGGATGCGGTACCCTGGAGCAGCTTGCGCACACGCTCGGGCTCCTTCACGCCGGGGAGCTCCACGAGTATTCGGCCCGTGTTGCCGAGCTTCTGGATCGAGGGCTGGGTGACGCCGAAGCGGTCGATACGGTTGCGGAGCACGTTGAACGAGTTGTCGACTGCGCTCTGGGCCTCCTCCTGGAGCACGGCGATAACCTGCTCGTCGGAAGTCTCGGAGGTGATGCGGTCGCGCATCTCGAACGTTCCGAACACATGGGCGAGCCTCTGTCCGCCTGAAACCTCGTTCCATGCCTCTGCAAAGAGGGTGATGAAGTCGGACTGCGAGTTCACGCTGCGCTGGTTGGCAAGTTCGATGGCCTTCTGGAACTCGGGAGTGGTATTGTTGCCCGAGAGCGCGCGTACGAGGTCTTCGAGCTGCACCTGCAGCATCACGTTCATACCGCCCTTGAGGTCGAGTCCGAGGTTTATCTCCTGGTTCTGGACCTGCTTGTAAGTGTAACCGAAATAGATTTTCTCGGAGGATATGGAATCGATGTAGCGGCGAGACTCCAGTTTCCTGATAGAGTCGAGGTAGTAAGCCTTGTCGACCTCCGGGATGTTGGCGAACTCGGCGGAGTTCCTCACGCTCTCGACAACCCTTTCTGCAGCCTTCTCGGCCCTGCCGGCATGGATGCTGCTCACCAGGGTGAACGAAAGCTGCCAGAGACAGGCGAGGATGAAGCACAACGCCAAGATCTTGATAGCACCTTTGCTTTGCATAATTATGATTTTAAATAATTTGTCTAAATAGGTCGCAAAGGTAGCATTTTTATCTGAAATTATGCATATTTTTGTAAAGAACAAAACAATACGAATTATGTGGTGGATTACAGTCGGGCTCCTTATCGCGGGCCTCGTGTTCATGTTTGTCGAGATGCTGCTCGTTCCCGGCGTCGGTGTGGCGGGCTTCCTCAGCCTCGCGGCTTTCGCGTCGGCATGCTGGTACACTTTCGAATATATAGGCTACGCTGCCGGGTGGTGGCTTACCGTCGCCGTGCTGGCGGCCCTGATAGCCACGGTCGCGGTGATCCTCCGCAAGAAGACATGGAAACGCTTCGAGCTCGACGCCGAAGTCACCTCGCAGGTCAACAAGGAGTCCGACCTGCTCAAGAAGGGCGACACCGGCATAGCCCAGACCCGCCTCGCCCCCATAGGAACCGGCAAGTTCGATGCCACCGTGTGCGAGGTCAAGTCGTTCGACAACAGCATGATATCTGCCGGTACCCCTCTCGAGGTGGTGGAAATATCCGGCAACCAGGTGCTCGTGAAACCAACTAATTCTCAATTATAATGAATCCTATTCTTCTTGCGGCGATCATAGTGGTCGCCCTTATCATCCTGCTGTGGTTCTTCCCGGTGGCGTTGTGGTTCCAGTCCGTGCTCTCCGGAGTGTACGTGTCGCTCGTCCAGCTCGTGCTGATGCGCTGGAGGGGAGTCAATCCCAACACCATAGTCATGGCCATGATTACCGGCACCAAGGCCGGACTTTCGCTCAAGGCCAACGAACTCGAGGCCCACTACCTCGCCAAGGGTAACGTGCCCAAGGTCGTAATGGCGCTTATTTCGGCCAACAAGGCCAACATCCCCCTCGACTTCAAGATGGCTTCGGCTATAGACCTCGCCGGCCGTGACGTGCTCGAGGCGGTGCAGATGTCGGTAAATCCCAAAGTCATCAACACCCCTCCCGTGACGGCAGTGGCGAAGGACGGAATCCAGCTGATAGCCAAGGCGAGGGTGACAGTCCGCGCCAACATCAAGCAGCTCGTCGGAGGTGCCGGAGAGGAGACCATACTCGCGAGGGTAGGCGAGGGCATAGTCAGCTGCATAGGCTCGTCAGAGTCGCACAAGTCGGTGCTCGAGAATCCCGACACGATTTCCAAGCTCGTGCTCCGCAAGGGACTCGACGCCGGTACGGCTTATGAGATACTCTCGATAGATATAGCGGACATCGACGTCGGCAAGAACATAGGCGCCGTGCTCCAGATGGACCAGGCTGATGCGGACAAGAACATTGCACAGGCCCGCGCCGAGGAGCGCAGGGCGATGGCGGTGGCCCTCGAGCAGGAGATGAAGGCCAAGGCGCAGGAGGCGCGTGCGAGGGTCATCGAGGCCGAGGCGGAAGTCCCGCTCGCAATGGCCGAGGCGTTCCGGAGCGGCAACCTCGGAATAATGGACTACTACCGGATGAAGAACATCCAGGCAGATACCGACATGCGCGAGAAAATCGTGAAATAGGGCCCTGCCGGGCAGCCTCCCGTCAGAGGGACGCAGCCCTGAACCGCCCGCTGTCCTTGAGCAGTCCGCAGAGGTCTGAGTTCAGCCCTGCGCGGTCCTTGAGATCTTCGAGGCCGAAGTGGATACGGAAACGCCACTTGTTGCCGGGGTTGGCGGGCTGGTTTATTCTCTCCTCCCCGCGCTGCGGCCGGCGGAAATCCTTGTCGAGCGCAACCCAGTCCTGGATAGGAAAGATCGCGAGCATGGAGGGCGAGTCGAGGAACTCCCGGAGCATGTTCCTGACTTCCCAGGGCTCGGGGTCGGAGCTGCACTGCATGCGCAGCGTATCCATGTCGTGGCTCGAGGTGGCGCATACGCTCAGCCTCTTCCAGCTGCCTTCGTGCTGCATCCCGCGCATCTTGAGCGAGAGTATCTTCTCGTGGTCCATTACGCCCTCCACGCAGGCGGGCATCATCCCGAGGTCCTCCCCGCATGCGAGCATCCCGCTCGCGGAAAGCAGTTCCGGGAGCTTCTTCTCGGCGTTGCGGCGCCAGAAGTCCTCGTGGCGGTGGTAGAAGAAGTCGTTGTAGAGAGCGCCGAACCTCTCCTGCTGCCATTGCGGCAGCCTGCCCGAGTCGGGGCTTATCAGGGGCTGGTACATGCCCGGGTGGCGGGGGTCTTCGTGGAAAAGCCCTTCGAGCGGCAGTCCGAGCGCCTCTATCTCCTCCCTGCTGTATGGCAGTGCCGGGTTGAAGTGCCCGTAGAGCCCGCTCCGCTTGTCTGCGGGAATCTCCCATATCCTGAAGAAGCCGAGTATGTGGTCGATGCGGAACGCGTCGAAGTACTCCGACATCTTGTGCAGCCTGCGCTTCCACCAGGCATAGCCGTCTTCCGCCATTTTCTCCCAGTTGTAGGTGGGGAAGCCCCAGTTCTGTCCGTCGCGGCTGAAATAGTCGGGCGGGGCGCCGGCCGTGGAGTCGAGGTTGAACAGCTCGGGGTGCCAGTATGCCTCGGCGCTGTCGGCGCTCACTCCGATAGGGAGGTCTCCCTTGAGCGCGATGCCGCGGCTCCTCGCGTATGCGGCCTGCTCGGAGAACTGCCTGTCGAGCTGCCACTGCATCCAGACATAGTATTCCTTCTCGAGCGAGTCCCGCCGGGCACAGAACTCCGCATATTCGTCGAGCCAGAAGGCGTTCTGCCTTGCGAACCTTTTCAGGGCCGCCGAGCGCAGGTCCTTCTCTCCATGCTCCACGAAGGCGCGGCGTATGTATTTCATCTTGGCCTTGAACACGGCCGGATAGTCTATTTCCCTGAGGGAGTCGAGTTCCTTCTGCTCGCGCAGGAACTCTTCGTCCTCCTTTATTCCAAGGTCCTGCAGGTGGATGTAGAGCGGATGCAGCGCGAACGATGACACGGGACTGTAGGGGTAGGAGTCCTCCCAGCCTCCGCGGCGGGTGGTGTCGTTGACGGGCAGCAGCTGCACGACGCTCTGCCCTGTGGCCGCAGCCCAGTCTATCAGGAGCTTCAGGTCATGGAACTCTCCTATGCCGAAGTCGTCGGCGCTGCGCAGCGAGAACACAGGGACGGCCGTGCCCGCTCCGCGGAAATCCGGTCTGTCGAACATCCCGGCGCTGTGTCTGCGCGGGAAAGGACAGCCCTCTATCGGGCAGTCTATCCACCTGTCCTCGATTACCGCTGCGGGAGCGGAACAGTGATTCTCCCACTCCATGCGCCAAATGAGTCCGTCGCGCATCACTACATACCCGTAGTCCTTGAGCATCGCGGCGGTGCATCCCTTCACCGAGACGCTCCACTCTCCTCCGTCGCCCCACTGCATGGGATATTCCCTGCCTCCGAGGCGCAGGCTGAGGCTCTCGCCCCAGCTCGTCATGTATTGGATTCTGAAAAGTACCTGCATATAATCGCTTCCGGGCGGGTCTCTGCCCGCGACCGGGCTGCAAATATAGCGATGTTCTGCAATTTATCGTCAATTTTCCGGGGGGTAAGAGTTTAACCATAGGTATTTTTACCTAACTTTAAGGCTGTTGACCATAAAACCTGTTTTGTCATGAAAAGGATTCTTTTTTTTTGCGGTCATGCTCTCGCTTGCGGCCGGCTGCGGCAGGAACAAGTCTGATGCCGGTCTCGACGCCCCCGCTCCCATGCTCGACCTTGCGTCGTGCGGGCAGGTGACGGACCTCACGGATTACATCGCGGATGTCAAGATTGTCAGGCTTGCCCCCGAGCCCGTCATATACAGCGGTTCCGGAAAGATTCTCACATATGACGGCAAGTTCATCGTGCTGTCGGACAGTTTTGTCGAGTACAATGCCGACGGAAGCCTTTCCAAGACCATAGGAAGGGTGGGCCGTGGTCCGGGAGAGTTCGTGGGCGTCACCGATTTCTGCATTGACGACGCGGCCGGGCAGCTTGTATGCCTTACTCCGGACAACAAGGTGCTGAGATATTCCCTTGCCGACGGCAGCCTTGTAAAAGAACTGCCCACCGTGCTCAGGATGAATACGGACGCAATATTCCCTCTCGAAAACGGAGCCTTTGCCATATTCTGCTCCGAGCCGGTGCAGGAAGGCGACGCCCTGCCGGGCAAGGTCAAGATATTCGATGCGGACGGAAACCTTGTCGAAGAGCTCCTTCCCACGGCGGAGGTGTGCATACCCATGGGATTCAGGCCGGTCTCCGCGCAGAGTTGCGGCAACGCCTATACCCTTTCCTTCGCAGCCGTCCCTTCTACGGCCTACGAAGTGTCCGGCGGTAAGATAACGCCGCTTGTGGACATGGATTTCGGAAGCAGGAACCTTCCCTCGGACTATTTCGGCGACGGCGGTGATGTCTGGAGCAAGATAGGCGAGCTGTTCGAGAACGATTATTTCAAATGTCCTTCCGTATGCCATACCGATGATTTGTACTATGTGTCGCCTTACGGTAAGGACAGTTCCGTATGGAATTTCATAAGCGACGGCAAGAAAGGCATATTCTGGCAGTCGTCGTCCTTCGACACCAGTGCCCCTCTGTCGTTCAGCGCCGCAGACGACGGATATTTTTATTTCGCTTATACGGAATACGGTCTCGAGCAGACACAGGATCCCCTGAAGAAATACCTGATCGACGAGTGCGGTCTCGTGCTCGGCGAGGACGACAATATGGCCATAGTGGGAGTGAAGTTTAGGCTATAGCGGACCTTGCATTGCTTTCGGCGGGCGGGACAAATAAATTTGTTCCGCTCTCGGCTTCTGAGTATCTTTGCGCTATGATTACGGAGCAGAAGGCAAGGGAAGACATACGCGAGCTTCTCGAATACATAGGGGAGAATCCCGATAGGGTGGGGCTGCAGGAGACGCCGGACAGGATGCTGAGGATGTTCAAGGAGATATTCCGCGGCTACGACCCGTCTCAGGCGCCGGAAATCACCACCTTCCCCAACGGGCAGGACGGCATAGTCTACGACAACATGGTGGTCGACAGCGGCTCCTTCTATTCCGTCTGCGAGCACCACTGCAGGACTTTCTTCGGCGAATACTGGTTTGCCTACCTGCCCAATCCCAAGGGACGCATACTCGGCCTCTCGAAGATAGGACGGGTCGTGGACTACTGCGCCTCGCGCCTGCAGGTGCAGGAAAGGCTCGTGCACGATGTCGTGGAGATGCTCACACAGGCCCTCGGCAGCGAGAATCCTCCTTTCGGTATGGCCCTGATGATGAAGGGCAGGCACATGTGCAAGGAGGCCAGGGGAGCCAGGAAGGGCGGCATGATGACGACGACCTACCTCACCGGCGCCTTCCGCAAGAGCGCCCAGGTACGTGCCGAATTTCTCTCGTATGTGAAGGAGTAGGATATGATACCCGGAGTAAGGAAAGAGATAGAGGACTATATTTACTCGGAGATAGTCCCGAGGTATGCGGAGTTCGATCCGGCCCATAGGGAAGACCATGCGGTGGCGGTGATAGACAATTCGATGAAACTCTACCGCGAGGCTCCCGCAGAGCTAAGGTCGGGCATAGACCCCGAGGTGCTGGCCGTGGCCGCGGCCGCGCACGACCTCGGGAGGATTTACGGGAAGGAGGACCACCATATCAATTCCGGGAAGATTATCCGCGCCGATGTGAATCTCAGACGGTGGTTCAGCCCGGAGCAGGTCGGGCAGATCGCCGAGGCGGCCGAAGACCACAGGGCGTCGGCCAAGGCCGAACCACGCAGCATCTACGGCAAGATCGTGGCCGAGGCCGACAGGCTCATCGACAAGGAGACAGTCATCCGCAGGACCCTGCTTTACGGGATGTCGCGATATCCCGAAATGACTCCCTCCGAGCAGACCGCCCGGGCTCTCGAGCATCTTTACGACAAGTATGGCGAGGGCGGCTATCTGCGTCTGTGGATACCATGGAGCGACAATGCCGGGAGGCTGCGCGAACTCCGCGCCCTGCTCGCCGACCGCTGCGCCGCCGAGGCGGAGGTCGCAAGGCTGTACCGGGAGATAGCGGGGACGGCAGAATAGGGACCGGGTGACCGGAAGGGAGAAATGACAGAGCCGACAGATATAGCAAAGTTTGCCTGTAGCGAAGGCTGCCCGGCCACGATGTAAAAACCTGGGAACAGCGGGTTTTGCAAAAACGGCCATGCAGGCCGCTCAGTGGCACATTTTCCGAAACCGCCTGTTCTTAGGTCGCCTCAAAAACATCGACTTGCGAACATGGGCTAATTGCAAACAGTTAATAGTCAAACATTTCCAAAAGTACCTTGTTCTCAGGTAATTACATCATCCCAAACCGTGAGGGTTGCGCTTCCGGCAGATCTGGCAATATGTTAGATTTGGCAGTAGCGGTTGCGGAGCTGCTTTCCGGGATGTGACTGATACTGAGCCCAATTCCGCTCAATCTTTTCTTAGTTCCCTGTGTGTGCAGAGTAGAGCGCAAGACCTTTTTGCGTCAGCAGATACTTTTGACGTGGATAGCGTGGCTGCGTAGATCCCATGTCTCGCCCAGCAGCAGGTTGCGGAAGAAGCGCTCCAGATAGACGGGGGTATAGTCTATGCCTTTCTGCGCGTTCTTGTAGTTGGCGCGGACAAGGGCGTTGCGGAAGTACCAGGAATGCCCGGCGAACAGGTCGTTGTCTGCCTTGAATCCTATGGAGCGCAGGTACTGTATGAGAAACACTGCCGTCGTCCGTGTATTGCCTTCGCAGAAAGGGTGTATCTGCCACAAGTCTGCGGTAAATTTCGTGATGTGGGCAACCATGTCGTCTTCGCTCAGCCCCTTGTAGCTGAAACGGCGTTCCTGCGCGAGGTCGTAGTCTATGGCTTTGCCCAGATCTTCCCAGTTGAGGTAGCTGACGCTGTCTCCGTCGAGCACCCATTCCCGTTTCGAGATATCGTGCCTGCGGAACTGCCCTGCGTGCTTGAATATGCCGGCGAAGATTCTGCGGTGGATGGCCATGAATCCGTTGGTGCTGAAGTCGAGCGACTGTGTCGAGAGGATTTTTGCGATGTTGGCTGAAACCTTGTCTGCTTCCTGCATCCCGCCGTCGTCCGTTTCCCTGCCTGCCTTGGTCTGATAGTATTTCTGGATAAGGCTCCGGGCCTCGTCAAGCGTGATTTCTCCCTCGATATTGCGGCGCGCCGTGCCTTTCAGGTAGTCGGACGTCGAAAGTCCGTCGACTGCCTGAAGCCCTATCGCGGTGCGCCATATATATGCCCGCTGGCGCCTGTCCGGCTCTGCCTGCCGTATGTATTCCTCGAAATCCGTCATATGCCCGTCAGTATTCTATGCGGAAATAGTCCATAAGTTCCTTATAGCGGTCTTGCGCCGTCAGACAGGTGTCCATGAGATAGCCGTCAGCCTGACCCCAGCGGCTCAGACCTCTGTAGTAGAACATTTTCAGCTCGTCCGTGATTATGAAGGGAACTATCCCGGTCGCGAGGCATTCCTTGAACATTACAAGCCTGCCGATGCGGCCGTTGCCGTCCTGGAAGGGGTGTATCCGCTCGAAATGTACATGGAAATCGAGGATATCCTCCAGCGTCTTCGTCTTCCTGCCGGCATATTCCGAAAGGAGCCGGCCCATATGCCCGTGTACCTGCTCCGGAGGGCAGGTCTCCATACCTCCGACTTCGTTAGGAAGTCGTTTGTATGCTCCTACCGCGAACCAGTCCTTCCTGCTGTCGGATGTTCCGGTCTTCAGGATTCCGTGCAGTTGTCTGACAAAAGTCTCTGTAAGCGGCCGTCCGGCGTTGTCGATTATGTAATCGATGCAACGGAAATGATTGACGGTCTCCACAATGTCGTCTATGTTGAGAGCCTCGTCCTCAGCTGCACCGACGGTGTTGGTCTCGAAGATATAGCGCGTCTGCTCGCGGGTCAGACGGCTGCCCTCGATGTGGTTGGAGTTGTATGTCAGGTCTATTTGCGTCCTGTGGTATATGCCTCCTCTGAGGGAGGAGTCTTTTTCTTCGCGCAGGCGTCTGAGCAGAGGTGAGACCTTACTCCTTTCCCTTCCGGGCGGGAGGGCGTCGACTGGGATGTTCCATGTCTTTCCGGTAAGGAACGCTCCGTCTATCTTGCCCTGTGCACAGTAGTTGCGGGCTGTACGTTCCGATATTCCGTACTTCCCGGCGAATTGTATTACTGATATATACTCCATTCCCTTTGCCAAAGGTAACGATTTTTGCCGGTATCGGCAAGTCAGGGCTCAAGGTTCAGCGTGCCGATGCGCATGTCTCCGTTGTCGTCATAGTAGAGCGCATAAATGCGTTGCTGCCGCTCGTCGACATGGATCTGCTCTATCCTCGTGCCGGTACGGATAAGCTCCTGCGGGGCGCCTTTCCAGTCGAAGACTGCAATGTTGGGAAATGCGGGATATTGCTGGGGGTCGCCCAGCATGGATTCCTCCATGTATATCAGCCTGTTGATCTCCCCGTCGAAAACGGAGTATATCCTGTTGTCGCTTGCATAGATGTCGCCGAAGCCGAAGATGTCGTCCTTGTCGTAGCTGTCTATGTAGGTGGAGTAGAGGGAGTCGGGACTCTCGATGAAGCTGTAGATATGTTTGAGCTTCAGTTTGTGCGGGCGTATCGAGTAGATTTCCATGATGCCTCCGAGCCTGTAGACTATGGCGAATCTGTGTCCGTCTGGGGAGACTTTGCAGCTTCCTGTGAAATTGGAACGGCTCTTTTCGCTGTCTCCCGACAGAAAGTGGTATCCTTCCGTCCGTGCTCGTTCGCGTCCCTTCCTGCCTGTGAGTATTATCGCCGGCCTGCGGTCCTCGCTGAAATCTTCTACCGAGACAAGCCTGCCGAAACGGGTCGGGGCTATCGTAAGGTCGGGTCCGGTCTTGCCGTAGGGTCTTTCCCTTATTGCGGCCGTTCCCATGTCGGCGAGCGAGTCAAGCTGCACTGAGAGAGTCTTGCCTGTTCGGAAGTCGCTGTATTCGAGCAGGCCGCTGCCGGGGTCGAGACTGTAGGTGAAGTTGCTCTCGACCTCACCGAAGGCATCGCCCCAGGGGATGGCTTCCAACACAAGATGGCCACTGTCCCTGTCATAGAGATGCAGGCTGTTCTCTCCACGCTGGGCGGCTGAGATTACGACGAAATAGGGGCCGTAGGTATCGAGCCTCTTTATTCTGCTTGAGATTTGTCTTATCGGGTCTCCGACGGGCTCGAATGCGGCCGTCCTCGAGGACGGGAACTTGGGCATGTAGCTGAACGTCTGTTTCTGCGTCGCGCAGGACGAAAGCAGAGTGGCTGCTGCAGCGAGGAGTAAAGTGCGGAACAGTTTCATGTAGCGTTGATTATGTTTGTTTTTCAAAGGTAGCAAAAAAGAAAAATATTCCTATCTTTGGAAAACCACATAAGTTCTACTGATTCTATCTGGCACCATGAAAAAAGACACCAACTTTCCGACACAGCTTCTCCGTTATGGAGCTGTGCTTCTTTTTGTTCTTTCCGGCTGCGGAGGAGACAGACCCGGAGTTTATTCCCTTCCGGAATTCAAGGAGACCGTAGAGGAGGAGTTCGAAGTTATTTCAGACGAGATATACGGAGTCAAAGTGATTTCCGACATGGTAGTATACGGCTCCAAGATCATAGTCTGTGCCTCAAATCTTGAAGACGGGACAATCCTGCATATCTACGACAAGGAGAGCGGCGAGCCGCTCATGCATACGCTGAATAGCGGTAGAGGTCCCAAGGAACTGATATACCCGGGGAATATGAGTTTCAATGAGGATAGCGGAACTATGGTATTCTTCGACATCATTGCGTCGAAGCGTCTGGATATTGACATGGACGGTCTTATGGAACACGGCCTGGATGCCGTCGAGGAAGTCTATTGGCCGAGCCGCTTGTGGAATCTCCGTAATATCGCATTGAAAAACGGCAGCCTGCATACTTACAATATCAGCTATCTGCAAAGGGATACTTCGAGCGTAGAAAGGATTGAACTTTGTGACAGGAATGGAAATATCATTTCAACATACAACGAATTTCCTGTGATAAACGATGACAGGAAGCGGTTTATGATGTACAACAATGAAATTATTGCCGTCTCTCCCGATGAAGAGAAGTTTGTAATTACGACTTCGGTAGGAGGGATACTTGAAATCTTTTCGATGAAAGACGGCGAGTTGAAGAACATCACGACAAAATATTTTATTGAGCCTGGCTTCAGCATAGAAGGGAATTTCTGTAATTATGATGATCTCATTTATTCATTCAGTGATTTGTACGCTACGGATGATGCTATATATGCCGCATACGGAGGAGAGTCCGATTTTAAGTCGAGTACAGGATGTCGCAATATCGCCATATTCGACTGGAACGGCAACCCTTTGAAACTGATACGCACAGGCCACAGAATAGAAAGACTGTGCCTCGATAACGAAGAGAATACTCTCTATGCGATGATTCAGGACTCCGAGGGCAGGCCTTATATTGGGAGGATCCGCTTGTAAAGGCTGCATCAAAAATGTAAAATGGAAATTATGAGTAAAACCCGCCATTTCTCGGAATTGCTCCTCAAGGGGGCAATGCTGCTTTCCCTTGTAGCTGTTTTCCCCAGTTGCGGTGGAGATAGACCGGGAGTCTATTCTCCTCCGGAATTCAAGGAGACCGTAGAGGAGGAGTTCGAAGTTATTTCAGACGAGATATATGGAGTCAAAGCGATTTCCGACATGGTGGTGTACGGGTCGAAGGTAATAGTCTGCGCCTTGAACCATGAAGACGGGACGATCCTGCATATCTACGACAAGGAGAGTGGCGAACCTCTGATGCACACGCTGAACTCCGGACGGGGTCCCAAGGAACTTTTGTTTATGGAAGATCTAAGTTTACGTCAAGACACGGGAACAATGACATTCTTTGATCTCATTGCGTCGAAGCGTCTGGATATAGATGTGGACGGCCTTATGGAACACGGTCTGGATGCTGTCGAGGAAACTTACTGGCAGTGCCCCTTATGGAATAGCGACAACATCGTATTGAAAAACGGCAGCCTGCATATCAACAATGTCAGTTATCTCCAGAAAGATACATCGGGCGTGGTAAGGTTGGAACTCAGGGACAACGACGGCAATCTCCTGTCTACATACAACGAATTTCCGGTGATAGACGACGATAGGAAAAGGTATGCGATATATACGAGCCCGTTCGTCGCCGTGTCTCCAGACGAGGAGAAGTTTGCCATTACCGCTGCGCGTGCAGGTATACTCGAGACCTTTTCGATGAAAGGTGGCAAACTGAAGAACATTGCCACTAAATATTTCATCGAGCCGGATTTCACGATCGAAGGAGACAGATTCAACTACGGCAACCTTCTTGCCTCGTTCTGCGACTTGTGCGCCACAGACGATGTCATATATGTCGCATACGGAGGGGACGGACTGATGGGTTCAGGATATCATAATATTGCCATGTTCGACTGGGACGGCAATCCGCTGAAGCTGATGCGTACGGACTATAACATAATGCGTCTTGATCTTGACAGGGAGGAGGATGCCCTTTACGCGATGATACTGGATTCAGAAGGGCGGCCTTATATCGGGAGGATACGCTTATGAGATTCTATTTTGGCTGCATGCGTTTATGATCGTGCCCTTCCTGTCTTCGTGTGCTTCAGGAAACGGTGTCTCTGTCGTGGATATGGGCGGGTGGAAGGCTGAGTATTCCCTTTCCGCTTCTGACAGCCTTCCCGGAATTGCCGGGAATCCAGCCGACATAATGGTGCTCGACTCCCTGCTGCTTGTCCGCGACGGGGAACAGCTTGTCATCTGCAATACGGACTCGCGGGAGTCCCGGACTCTGTTCGGCAGGGGACGTGGCCCGGGGGAGATGCTGGGCTTCTATGATTTCTCATACGATGCTGCTTCTCGCGAACTTGCGATGCTGGATGTCTCGTCGCAGTCGATACTGTCCGCCTGCATAGACAGCCTGCTGTCCGATGACTATCTCTCCGGTTCCGTCAGACGCTTGCAGCTGCTCGATGTCCCGATGCTGTTCGGTATCTGCTTTGCCGGCGACAGCCTGCTCGGCGTAGGGATGTTCCAGGACTGCCGCGTGGCCTCTTTGGCAGGTGATGCAGGCTTGGGATATGGGCCATATGCGCGTTATGTCCCGAACGCCGGGGATAAGGAAAACTATCCGGACAATATCCTCAACCAGGCTTATCAGGCGCGTATGGATTACGAGGCGTCGCAGCGGACTCTCGTCCTTGCCTGCCGCTATGCCGACCAGCTGGAGTTCATCCGTGACGGAGAGGTTACGCTTGTGCGCGGCCCGGAGGGAGTGCTTCCCATGTTCAGTGTCATGGATGCCGGAGGGTTCGAGGTCCTTGCGCATGACAGGGATGAAAGGAAGGGATTTATCGACCTCTGCGCGTGCAGGGACGGAGTCTATGCCCTGTTTTCGGGCAGGACGGTTGCGGACGAGAACAGTTCCTTCGGCAACGAGGTCTGGTTCGTTTCCTGGGATGCAGCCCTCGAGTCGGTATACAGGCTCGACAGGGATGTGATTGCAATCGATGTGGCTTCCGACGGGAAGCTGTATGCCGTCGCTGCTGATGCCGGCATTTATGTCTATCAGCTTCCCGGCGCCTGAGCGTCACGCCGCACTGTCATCAGGCGCAGAGAGATTGTATGTTTTTCTGTTCAGAATTTCGCTATCGCGAATACATCTTCGCCCCCGGCTATGCTACGGCGGATGTTTTCGGGAATGAAGTCTGGCAGGCCCTCTCCGGTATCGATTATCCTGAAGATTATAGCGTCCTGCGAGAGTCCGGCGATGCCGATGCATCTGTAGGCGTCGTCCTGTATGTATATCCGCTCTTCCCGCCTGTCGAAGATGAAGTCGTCGAAGCGGCCGTCTCGGCGGATGCTGCCGACGATGAACCTTCCGTAGACATTCACCCACTTGACAAGGGTCTCGTAGCCGTCGAGTTCGTCAAGATGCCCTTCGATGTCCTTCCGGACCTCGTCGGGAACAGCCTTGGCCCCGAAATTGAAATGGTATACGGAATCCACCCCGTCGCCGCCTATCAGGTAGACGTCGTCACATATCGGCTGGTGGTAGACGGTTCCAGATGCCGATTCCACGAAGCCCGATGCGGGAAAGGTAAAATCCGGGTCGTCAAGCCCGTCATATCCGATGAATGCAGAGACGGCACCGAGCGAGCGGTCTGTGACGAGGACTTTATTATGTCCGTATTCTGAGTCGTCCCAGGGCGACAGCCCGAAGTAAAGGCTGCCGTCTTCGTTGCTGCTTATGAAGTTGGCCTGGAACGGAAGTTCCCACGACTCCTCGAACATGCAGCCAGGTGAATATCTGAGAAGCAAGTCCCTCTGTCCGTCCAGTATGTAGATGCTGCCGTCCTTATCGACGTCGAAGTCGCTTATCTGTAGATATTCTCCCGGGCCGCGTCCCCGCTTGTGCAGTACTGTTCCCGGCTGCCCGTCCTCCTTGAAGGAAACTATCTTCCTGCTTATCCAGTCCATTATGTAGAGCTGCCCGTTCCGGTATATGACCTTGTCCGCCTCGGCGAACAGGTAGTCCTGCCCTTCGGGGCGGAGCGTCACATACTCGAGCCCGCCCAAGAAGTCTTCGGGCAGGCTGGCGTAAGGCAGTCTCTCCGCCCTGGCGAACGGGATGTTTACGGCCTCTCCGGAGCTCTTATCCTGCCTTCCGCAGCCGGAAATCAGGCATGCGAAGGCCGTAAATGAAGCTGCCGCGGCAATCAGGAGAGATTCCTTTTTCATGGTTTGTATTTCGTTTCTTACAAAGTTATTTCTTTTCAGGAAATTACAATGCCGGAATCGGTCTTTTCTCCGGGTTTCGGTTGTCCGTATTCACCAAATTTGGCTAAATTTGGTGAGGATATTCCCTAAATTCGGTCAAATTTGGAGAACAGGAGAAAAATCCCGACCTTTATACAACTTGACTGATAACCATAACCAGATAGCCGATTGTTATAAAAACCGATAATCTTTCAGCTTATGAGACATTCCCTTTCCAAGACTTTTTCATTCCTTGCGCTTTCCCTTTCCATTGCCCTCGCTTCCTGCTCGGGACGGGGCAACTACATGGCATTCACGGACAACGTCGTCTACGTCAAGGCGTTCCCGGAAGAATATTCCCTTACGGGTGCAGAAGAGGTGGATGCCGGTGTTCTCGGAGCCCTTTCGGTCAAGATTATGGATTCTCTGCTGGTAGTCGGGACGAGCGGCGACCCTGCATGGAAAATCTTCTCGTTGGACGACCTCTCCGAAGTCACGTCCCTGATAAGGAAGGGTAACGGCCCGGGAGAGTTCCTGTCAGTTCCATGGCTGTCCCAGGTGGAGTTCTACGAGGAAGACGGGAAGACATACTGCTATCTGCTTGAGTTCAGCAAGAGCGAGATGTACAGGATGGACTTCTCCGAATCCCTTAAGACTGGACAGGCTGAAATCGAGACTATTGACACCGGTCTCCCGTATCCTTCGTTCGGACTGGTGTATGTTGGAGACTCGACATATTACTGTAGGGTCTTTGCAGATAATTCCACGAGAATCGAACGTGTTTTCGTGAGAGGCGGCGAGACATCCGTTCCCTCGTGGCTGGAGGAGCTTAATTCCGCGCATGTCGATCCCGGAGTGGATTTCAACCTGCTTTCGGCCGGCCTTTCATACAAGCGGGACAGGAACCTGATAATCGAGACGCCGATATATCTTGACAACATCAACCTCTACACACTTGACGGCGGTTTCAGGAAGTCGGTGAACATCGGGCGCAGGCTGTCGGATATCGACGATATGCAGGAACTGTCGATACACGACCGCACGGATACTTTTTCCGGTGCCTGCCTGTACGACGACTTCTTTGCCGTGCTGTACTGCCGCGAAACATCGATGGAGAACTACTACGGAAAATACGGGGAACCGCATATATTCTGCTTCGACTACGA